>Ga0210400_10000086_pt1 | contig 126751 bp, 113 predicted proteins | sample IncBWH26MmetaG_FD_155456 | JGI IMG/M metagenome (GOLD analysis project Ga0210400, IMG submission 155456) | Forest soil microbial communities from Barre Woods Harvard Forest LTER site, Petersham, Massachusetts, United States - Inc-BW-H-26-M | ecosystem: Environmental > Terrestrial > Soil >... | reverse complement strand
GGTGAGTAAAATGTCGTCACGCTCGTAGAGCAGGGGCACTTTGTCGCGCACCTTCTCGAGCTGCAACGCGACGACGTTCGCGTTCGCTTGTGCTGGCATCTGTTGTTCTCCTTATTTCGGGTGACCGCAAAGCGGTCAACAGGATTGCGGCGTTCCGGGATGCCGCAACTTCGCGGCCTGGAATCGCGCGGGCGTCTCTTGAGAAGGCGCCGAAAAATTGATGGGTTTCTCTTGGAAGATTTGTCTCTGGCCGCGGTAAACTACGGCTACGATTGAACCCCAGAGTGTCTCGAATGAATTACTTCAAAAGCGTTCTCGTCGGACTCGCGGCAGTTTTTGTGATTTGCGTATTTCTTCCGACGCTACCAACCATAGTTCGCGTTCTCACATTCGTCATAAAGCACGGAGGTAGCGGAACAGGAATTACAATTGACCGCGTGAGTTGGCGCGCGCCATCACCTGCTCAGTGGGTCTTCATGTTCGCAGTTTTCGGAGGCGGCTTTTTTTGGGAGCTTCGCAGGCTTGCAAAGCGACGATTCCCGCCTGCGGCCGACTCGACAGATCCCCCGATTTCATAGATCGAGAATCTGCTCGTCGCTGAGCTTACGATAGTCGACGGGGCGCGCTTGGTTCGTGCTCAGGCTTCGCTCAGCGCCGCGTTCGCGCGCGGCCGCCTGTGCGTGTCCGGGAGACGATGCCGCTGGCGGTACTTCCCTTCTCGTAGAAGCTGCGTCGGTCCTTGCGCTGCCGGAACGGTGTGCTGCAAGTGTCGTCTGCGTCCAGTCGTTCAAGACGCGCTTGGCGGCTACCGGCATGAGTTGCTGTGCACGTTCGGCGATCAGGCGGACGACTTGGCCGCGAGTTTCGTTATCAAAGCGGTGCGCGGAAAGGATTTGTGCTACTTGCTCAGTGAGCTGGCGGTCGCCTTCTAGCGCCGTTTCGACGTCCTGGCGAATCGCCTGGCTCAATCTTGCTTGTAGGGGCCCAGCATGCTGCGCCCCTACGCCGGAAGCGTTTGACATGCGCGAGGCGTTTGGCAGCGCTTGCTCGAGCGTGCGCTCGATCGACGCGCCGACGCTGCGCTCCAAATCCTGGTTGGCGGCTTTTTCAAAGGCGGCGTAGGCGGCAACGTGCGCTTCGTGAGTTGACGCGTCGCTAGTAGGGGCGCCCGCCGCGGCGGGCGCCCCTGCATCAGCAGGCGCCGCAGAGGCGGGGCTCGCCCCGCCCCCTGCCGCGCCAGCCCCATGGTGACCGGGCGACCCAAGCGTCGCCCCCACAGCCGTTGCACCGGTTTGCTTCCCCGCGTCTTCCAAGGCGCGGAGCCCCGCGAACACCATTTCGCGAAACGCAGCGGGATCTTCACGCAACATCTGTTGCGCGAGCTGCGCGCGTGATGCGCTTACTTCCTGAGTGGACTTCCCTGCCGCGCCGAAATAGGCGCGATCGATGTCATCGAGTACGCGTGCGCGTTCTGACGCGGCGCGCGCTTCGTTGACGCCCCCGGGATACAGTTCTTTCAGCGCGCGGGCATCTTCGGGAGTCGCAAACGCCGCGCGATACGCCGCCGTCTCCGATTTCGCCTGTTGCACGCCATTCCAAAGCTCCTTCGCTTCTTCCCCGTTCCATGGATCTTTCATTTGCGCTGCCAGCCACGCCGGCGGTTCCGCGAAATTGCTTGCGGGAGCCTGGGTAGCGCCGGCTTCCAGCCGGCTCTGTTCGTTTTGCGCCGCCGATGGAGAACCCGCCGACAAGGATGCGCTTCGGGGCTCAGCGCTAGCCGGCGCTACCGGCGCGGGTTGCTGCGTTCGCCCCGGCGACGGCGCGTTTGAGAGTTCGACGTCTTGCGTTTCCGGCTCGATCTCCAGGATCTGTTCGTCCGTCAGTGCGAACAAATCGTTTGCTGTGCTTTCGCCGTTCGTGGCCGCGGTTGCCGATGTACTTGGTTGGCTCATCTTTACCCCAAACAAAAAACCCCGATTTCTCGGGGTCTGCAAACTCTACGCTGAAGACACAACAGCTTACCGTCAGCGCTGAAAGTAAAAGATTAGGTTAAGGTCGAAGTCAGCTATGCGACGAAGTGTTTCGGCAGTAAGGAGAGGCCCGGTGCCGTCACTCTGCGAGTGGCCTTGCCATTCGCATCCGAGGTCTATCTGGCAGCCCCTTCTCTTCAAATCGCTGATAGTTTGCTTCTTGCCCTCAATCTGATCCAGTAGCCAATGAATGTGGCGTTCCGCATTGGTTGACTGAACTAGCCTTTTTGAGCTAACTCGCCAGCAGCTGCATTCGCCTGCCTTGCCAGCCTCTGTCGGCGGCATGCCAAATTGGCTTGTAAATTCATCGTTCTCGATGTTGTCTCCCGAGACCAAGAGCAGCGCGCACGTGTGTTTGCATGTTGGGTCATCGCCCCCGTCGAAAAGCATGGATGCCTCCTCGGCTAGGAAGGCTTCATTATACTTCCCTGGCCCATGGCGCAAAGGTGGGCTTCGGCGTGGGCGCGGACGTTGGCGAAGCCGGCGGGATTGGTCATGCGGGAGGATTGGCCGGCTTCGGAGTTGGACCAGCGCTTGCACTCCTCGAATTCGACGGCGTGATCGTCGAGCAATTGGTCTACCGGCACTGAAGGGAGCACCAGAGACGGTGACTGGTGACTCGTGACTGGTGACTGGTGCGAGCCTTCCGACGTTGGAACTGTCGCGACCGGGCTTGATCCACTCGCTGACGCCTCGCCTCCATCTGCACCGGCGGACCGAAGGGTTGCCCCAACACTGGATTCCTGGGGCGTGGATTGTAGGGCGCCTGCCGCGGCGGGCGCCCCTACAGGCGGGGAGGCAGAAGAGGATTGCGGAGCGAGCGGCAAGCGCACGATGATCGGGGCGCTGGCGAGGAGCTGCTGGATTTCGCGCAACTGCTTGTTGCGCGAATCCTCGCCGGGGATGACCATTTCCGTGAGGCCGAGCACATTCTTGATGTAGCCGAGGTTGGCGGGCTCGGTGAGCGCGCGCTGGATGACCGGATCGTTGATGCCGAAGAGTTGCTGGAGGACGCCGCGCTGCTGCGATTTCAAGCGCGGAAATGTTTCATCGGCTTCCGGGTGCACGCAGATATTGCCCTTCAGGTCCGCGGTGCGAATCGACCGCGCGTCTAACACGCCGTCCGGGCCAAGCAGCGGGATTTCCACGTCTTCGGAGCGATTCTTGCGGAAGGAATCGACGGCCAACAGCAGCACATCCGCGTAAAACTGTTTGGTGCGCCGCCACACAAGACCGAGACGGCCCATGGCCTGGTCGCGCGCCAGCGCGTAGCCGGAAGCGGTCTTCACGTCTTCCATGTTGCCGCCGAAAATCGCGGGAAAGAGGCCGGTCAGGAATTGCGCCACCGGGCCGATCAAATCCTGCTGGTGGCGAATCATGTCCGGCGGAACTTGCGCGGGAGCCGGCTGAAAGAATCCCGCCGCGAGCGGCTGGCCCGGGCGTGCGCGCGCGGGAAAATGCGCGGCCGGCTCGGCCACTTGATTTGCCAGCGCGTCAAAATCGAGCACTTGCGGATCGGCGTAAATCGGCGGAATGCCGTATTCATACGTTTCCGCTTGCATGTTGGAGAGAACGTTGTAGCGCTCCTGCACTTGCACCAGCGAGTCACCGACGCTGGGACGGTTTTGTCCGTCGCCGGGAAGCGCATGGAGGACGCGCCAGTGGTCGTCCATGGATTCGCTGCGCGATTCGCAGTAGACGTCGCCGGCAAAGGCAACGTAGCAGCCGTCGGGAAACATCGTGAGCAGCTCGCTGCGCACGGCTTCATCTTCAATGGCGTAAAACGCCCATGGGCGCAGCCAGGTGCGATCGAAGGTGATCAGGTTCATCAGCGCGTCGCCAGGATGGATCGAGGGCAAGCCCTGCTCGACGCTCAGGCGCGAAACGCGCGCGTAAACATCTTCCGAGCCTTGCGACGGCGCGGACTCGATTTTGTTGGCGGCCAACGGATAGGCCGCTTTCAATTTCGCGCGATGCACTTCCGCTTGCCATTGCAGGTACGGATATTCGTGCATCTCGTTGGCCCAGACGGGGGTGTTCAGCTCGAGGCCGCCGGCGATGGAGATGACTTCCTGGCCGTTGGGCACGCGGCGGGTGCCAACGACGCGCGGCACGGTGACGCGTTCGGCTTTGCGAATGTTTTCTTCGTGCAGTTCGGCCCCGCAACCGGGGCAGTTGGTTGCCTGTAGGGGCGCAGCATGCTGCGCCCCTACAACCGAGGCGTAGTCCTCGTTTACGTCCTTATTGTCTTCGTTGTCCTTGTTTTCGTCTTCCGCACCACCAAATTCGTGTTTCGATTTCCTAGTTTCCTTGCCGCACTGCGGACAGACGTAGACATCCTCGCCCAGGGGAATTTCAAGCGCTTCGAGTACCGTCTCTTCGTGGAAGCCGAAGCGCTGGCCATCAGCGACGTAGCGCACATAAGCGCCGAGTTTTCCGTCAGTCCAGAGGAAATAACCGATCGCGGTCAGCAACTGCTCGACGTGATTGTTCTGCTCGACCAGCTGGGCGACGTCGCTGGCGGCGCGGGCCGCGGCAATGTCCGCGAGCGATTGCGACGATTGCGGATAGAAGCGAACGCTCGGCACATCCTGCGAGAGCACGGCGATGAAGGATAGGCCGAAGCCTTGATAAAAATTGGTGACGAACTGGTAGCGCGGCATCTCTTCGAGCTCGCGGTCGTCGCTGAAGCGCTGCTCGAAAGGCAAATGCCAGTTCATGTCGTTAGGATTCCACCAGGCGTATTGCAGGCCCTGCCAGAAGAGCCGGGCCTGGCGGATGCGACGGATTTCGTGGCGGCGCGCGACTACGCCTTCCTGGCGGTATTGCCGCACCAGTTCGCGCAGCGCGTTGACCAGCTCCGGCTTCGCGTCATCGAGCCGCTCATTGTTAGGTCCGAGATCGGTAGCGCCAGCATCCTGCTGGCGGCTTTCCTTTCCATGGCCGGGCGAAAAACCCGCCGGCGAGGACGCCGGCGCTACGCCCGCGGCGTTTCCATCGGCAGGAGCGATCGCGCCGGGCATGCCGCTCCAAGATTCAGATGTGCGGTACTGGTCCATTCGTCCTCTCAGACGTTCTCTCGTCAAAAGTTGCGGAAGCGTCGCGGTTCGATTCGGTTTGGCGCCAGGCCTGGAGTTGATGCCAGGAACGCTTCCTCAAGCGCGGCAAGGGCTGCGGCTTCGGAGCTTCGGGAAACTCGACCGGCGGAAAACCCGCCGTGCCCAGCAGCGAATTCATCAGCGCGCGATTCTCCGCGCGCAGTCGACACACCTCGGACTCGAGCAAGCCGACGTAACGCCCCTGAAATAGCCGTTGGAAGAAGTCCCTCATATCACCCAATCCAGGAGATAAAGCGTCATACATTTTCCAGACAATCTGTGGTATAGTTATGGGCGGAAAGGTTCAATGCCTATGCGTGCTCATCGACAAAAGATTTCGACCACCATCGCGCCCGAAAATGAAGCGTTCCTAAAATCGCTCATCAAGCGCGGCAAAGCGAGTACCCTCGCGGAAGCGGTAGACCGCGCCGTCGCCGTCGCCCGCCGGGCCGAGTCTCGCGAGCGCCTGGAAGCAGCAACCGAGGCATACTTTGCATCCCTCTCCCCCGAGGCGCTCGAAGAGGAGAACCGGCTTGGCGAAGCCCTAGAATATGAAGCCGGACTTGTAAATTTCGATGAGTAGTCCGCCAAGGATTTGGCCGCAAGCGCGGCGCGGCGAAATCTGGACCGCAAATATCGGGGATCCGCCGGTTCGTCATTGGGTTGTAATTGTTTCCGTCGATTCCCGGAATCGCAGTAACTATATCGAATCCGTTCTGGTCGTTCCCTTCAGCTCTCGCGGAGAAAACGGCCCCACGACGCTCCGGCTCGAACCCGGGGAAACCGGGCTGCCGGGTCCTTCCTGGATCAAGTGCCACTTCATGAATACGATTCGCAAGATGCGCTTGGTTGAGCGCCAGCCCCGGCCACTTTCGGATCGCCGCATGCGCGAGATTTGCGCTATGATTCGCCGCTCTTATGACCCAGACGCCCCGATGTGAAAATCGCCAAGTCTGGCCGCTTCACCAGCGGCGGCGCGGGAGCGGTTTGGGGCGAAAAAACTTTTTCGCTTCGGCTTCGAGGCGCTGGGTGTGAATCGCGCGCGAAGTTGGATCCGTCGCGCTAATCTGTCGCGCGATCTGTTCATCGAGCGGCATCCCCGTCACAAAATGCGGCCCATCGTGGGGCGAATGAAAGGGCGGGGCCTGCCCCGCCCTGGCCGACACAAAGGACGGCCCAACACCGGCGAGTTTTCCGCCGGAGACCAATCCGTATCGCGCGGCGTCGGCGGGATCATCGCCCTCCACTTTGCGAATGTCTTCCCGGCGGCGCTCGTCGCGCACCAGTTGCGGGAGGCACTCGATCAACTCCGCGCAATCTTCGCTGATGACCCAGGCGTTCGATTCGAGCAGTTGATACATCCATTGCCAGCCGCCGACGCGGTCGTCATCCGCAGGCGCCGGCCGCGGCAAGCCGTTGGCGACGAGCACGTCGCCGAGCTGCTCGGCGATCGATGATTCCGAAGTGCGGTGCGCGAAAGCATCCGGCGAAAGAAAAACTTCGCTGATCCCTTCGCGGCCGCTGCGCTCCGCGATGGCTTGCGCCAGCATGCGCGGCGATAGGCCGTTTTGCACGAATTCGCGGTAGGTGACGATGCGCGAGTTGACGGTTGAAGGTTGAAAGTTAAAGGAAGAATCTTTAAGTTTTGTCTCCTCTTTACTTTCAACTTTGAACTGTCCACTGTCGACTGGAACAGCGCAATGCCAATACACCGCGCTGGGATGCTGGAAGCCCCAATCGATGGAAATCCAGCGCGGCCACCAGTGCTCCAGCCGCAGTTCCTCTGGACGCGCGGTGTGCCGCCCGATATCGAAAATGTCGAAGTATTGCCCCGCGAAAACGTTCCAGTCGCCATCGAGAAACGCGCGGCGCAAATGCTCCGGCAGGGCTTCGAGGGTGCGGCGGTACTCCGCATCGTTGGCGTAAATCGGGTTGTCGTCGAGACGCGCGCGAATGAAGTCGTAGTCGCGCGGGTTGTACAACTCCGCGCGCTCGAATCCCGCGGGCGGCTGGTGATCCACCCACAGCGCCTTCACCCAGGCGTGGCCGATGTTTCCAGGATTGGAAGCGCCGGCCATGCTGCACACGCTTCCCTCTACGCTGCAACGATTACGCGATGTCAGGAACTGCCACTGCTTCAGCGTGAAGTGCGTTAGTTCGTCGATCCCGATGAACAGAAACTCGGCGCCTTGGTACTGGTAAACGTCATTCTCGTTGCGGCAGTAGCCGAAGCGAGTGGTCGAACCGTTAGTCCAGGTGACGACGTGCTTCGCTTCGTTGTAACTCTTGTACCAATCGCGCGGTACGTCGCGGCGGAAGTATGCAACCAGCGAAGACTCGAGCTCGGGATAGGTCCGGCGCAAAAGCAGTGTATCCGCGCCCGCTACCGCAATCGCCTGAGTGACCGCTTCCCATAGCAGCGCTTTCGTCTTGCCTGGACCCGCGGCGCCGCCGAAGAGCCTGTACTTGGCGGCGCTCTTGTGAAACTGATGTTGCTGCGGGAAGGGCCGGTAGTGGTCGCTGACGCGCACTTAGCGGTAGATCTTCGAAAATCGGCTGCCTACGAGCCAAGCCGCCACCGAAGCGAGCATGCCAGCCTTCACGCCGAAGCCGAGCGTGTGCCAGGAGGCCAAAAACGCCCACACGAAGCCGCCTACGCCGGCGATCTTCAGCACGTGATCCAGATGAATGGCGTTCGTCAGCTTTTCCAAGAAAGACGGACCGGGAACGGGAACTGCGCTCATTTGCTTGCTCCTTCCGCTGCGCGCCTGGCGACAGCGCTATCAATGTCGATGATGATGGGTTTCGGCTCGTCGGCCATGGCCTCCGCGCCCTTGTAACGCATCTCCGTGAGCTTTTCGACCGCCCGCTGCCGGATTTTTGGGTCCTCGTGGTTGAGCAGTTTCTGCCAGACCTCCAACAAATCGGTGCGGCGATGAATCTCTTCGACGAAATCGGCAGGATCCTCCGGCAAAGGAAATTGTCCGCCAGGGATTGGCTTCCGTTTCTCTGCCTCTTTCGCAGGCTTATCCGCCAACTGCCCCTCGTGTCCATTCGGAGGGGGCGTTGCCACGACCGCGCACGCCTGGCAGTCCGTGCCGGGCGCAGTGCCGAAGCCCGCGGCCCCTGCCACGGGAGCTCTGCTCGCGTCGTCGGACGCAGCTTGATCCCGCCGCACCGGGATCCCGCCCCTGTCCGTGGAGGCCGGAGCATGGCCGTTTGGGCGGCCTTGCGCGCCGGCATGTCCGTTGGGTTTAGTGGAAGACTTGCGGCTCGACATAAAGGCAGCTCTCAATTTTTGTTTTTGAAGCTCAGCAAAAAGAAAACCGCGCAGGAATCACGCGGACGCCTGAGTCGGCGTCGCGGCGTCGCGATTTCGAGTGCGGGAGTCTGGCTCCCGGTTTTCTGTCTGCTGACCAACACATCCTGGAGAAGCCTGACCTTGTAGCGGAAAGAAAAGCGGCGACCCTTCGAGGCTCAGGGCAAGCGAGCCGCCGCACTCCATGGGCTCTGGCTCCGGCGCATACTTGCGCCGTGCCGACAAGATCACCCGGTCCGCGGGCAACTCCGCGAAGTCGCAGACGAGCTTGAGATCGGCGGCTTCAAACGGGCTATCCCCGCGCAAATAGCAACGCGCCTGGGAGGCTTCCATCGGCTCGGCCACAGGTTCACCTTCGATGGGCGTCATCTCCGCGTCCTCAAACGCCTGGGTAAGCACCGCGCGCCAGAGCTTCCGCTCCGGCGTGAGGATGGGCTCGTGCGCCCAGATGGACTTCGATCTGCGTCCGTCGCCACCGTAGTGCATGGTCCAGCCTGCGCTTTCCCAGCAAACCGAATTTTGTGGAGAAGAGAGTCGCTGCTTCAGACCATCAGCTTCGCGGTCAAGCCGGCGCCGCCAGTGGAAGAGACAAACTTGATGCGCAGGAATTTCGCTTGCACGCCGGTGACGGTACGCGCTTCGCCCGCGGTGTTGGTAGTCGTGTCGATGGTCTGGTATTCCGCGTCCACGTCGGCCATGGCGCCTTGCAGCACCAGGCTTACGGCTGTCGGCGCGGTGCCGAAGATCGTTTGCCAACGCACGGCCGTGCCAGTGTCCGGCTGTCCCGCATAGCTGGGGATGGCAAACTGGCTGCCCGCCAGCGCGCTTCCCGGAAACGCTTCGTTGTTGAAACTGAATCCCACGTCGCCGGGCATCAGTGAAGTGGGCGGATAGGTGTTTTGATAGGCAGGCATGAGAGCTCCTTGATCCAGCGGGGTGCCGCTCGATGATCAGTCTGCAGAAATCCTTTTCAGGCGTGCATAAGCGCACGACTCACTTGACTCACAATGCTCACCAGGTCGAGTCTTAAGTTAGACTTCAAGAACAGGTGAGGCGGAATGAACCGCATGGCATTTCTCCACGATAGCCCCTGGGGGATCGCTATCCTCGTTGTAGTACTTGTGCTCTTCGCCTGCGTTGGCATAAGCCAAATGATCAACCCGGACTGGTCCATGAGAAATTCCGGTGTACGTAAGGGCGGCAAAATGCTGACGTCGTGGAACCGTGACCAGTTCCGAGTTGCTGGAGTAGTCTTTGCGGGATTCGCAATCTACATGCTTTACGTGGTTCTGCGGGATGTCATCGCGAAGTGAAGGAGGTGCGTTCCATCCCCAAGAAAGCGGGCCCTAAAAAGCAAAACGTCCCGACTGGGTCGGGACGCACTTTTCTACGAGACCCATTGTATCACACCATTACGTATTGTCAAGTGAAATTTTCATTTTTTTAAAAATATTTTTTACTCCAGCGTTTTCAAGCACTTTCGGACGTCTTTTTTTCGCTGCGAAAATTCTTTGTCCAAGGCCTTTTTTTCCTTTTTTGGAACTTTTTTGCGTTTTTTGGCGCGCTTTTCATTGGAAGTAAAAGAAACTAAAGTGCTTGCGCTCTGATAAAATATTTTTCGTGAACCTCCCAAACGCCTCGCCGCGCCTGGCCAACATCCGCCTCCATCCCATCAAAGCGCTGGACCCTGTTTCGGTTCGAGATGCGCGCATCGGGCCGGGCGGCGGCCTGGAGTTCGACCGCGCCTGGGCGCTCTACTCCGCCGATGGCCAATGGGTGAACGGCAAGCGCACTGCGGCGGTCCACTTGATCCGCGCGGCTTTCGCTCCGGACGTCAGCTCGGTCACGCTCTCCGTCCCCGGTGACCGCCGCAAAACCCCCACAAACACGTTCGCCTTCCCCGGCGAGACGGCGGCAGCGTCTCAATGGTTTTCTAACTACTTCGAGCAACCCATCACCGTGCGTCATTCTCCGGAAGGCTTCCCGGATGATACCGTAGCCTACGGCCCGACAATCGTTTCCACCGCGAGCCTTCAGGCGGTTTGTGATTTATTTAGCGGCATGGAGCTCGACGAAGCGCGCCAGCGTTTCCGCACCACGCTGGAAATCGACGGCGTGCCTGCGTTCTTGGAAGATCAACTCTTCGGCGAAGAAGAACGTAGCTCCGTCCGCTTTCGCATCGGCGAGGTGCAGTTCGAGGGCAGCAATCCTTGCGCGCGCTGCCCGGTACCTCCGCGCGACCCGCGCACCGGAGAAATCATTCCCGGCTTCCAGAAAATCTTCAGCGACTACCGCCGCTCGCATATTCCGGAGTGGAGCCCGGAGTCCCGCTTCGACCACTACTATCGCTTCTCCACCAACACTCGCGTAGCCCCCAGCGAAGCCGGCAAACTCCTGCGCGTCGGGGAACCGCTGATTGTATAAGAGCCGACCTTGAGCACGCCGAAGACCGAATTGCTCGCCCCAACTTCATATGCCGTTCGTAAAATATTTTCTCGGCGGGAACATGCGGCGGCCAAGCAGTTCTTTCCCGCAGCGGCGGCGGATCTCCTCCGTCCAGGTGACCCAGCTGTGCTCGCTCAAGCCGAGAAAGTGCCGCGCATTTTCATACGGCGCAAGTCCTAGGTAGTAGAGGCGGAACAGCACCATGCGCGACGCCCAGTCCGGCCCTTCGAGAGCGGTCTGCCCTGCCAGAGCGAAATCCGCCACCCATTCGTTTATCCGCGCGCGAAAATCCGGCCGCCACAAGAATTTCCCGGTGTCCTTCCAGTTGAGTGCGGAAATGCCGCGCTTGGTCTCCAGCACCTCGCGCGCGCTACGGTACACTTCCCAGCACACATCAAACGCCAGCTCCGGCTTGACGCCCATGGCTCCTCCGCTGTCACCACACCCGACGTTGCTTCAATCAACCGCTATCGATCGCAATCCGAAGCCGCCGCTGTCGCTCGCCGTTCCCGTAATTCAGCAAGTCACTGTTCGCCGGGAAAGCCGCGTTCCGCTGGCGCACACGCGAGCATTCACGAACGTTCTGCGAAATGCGCGCCGGAGCTGATACTCCCAGACCGTCCCAAAGTCTTCGCCGCGCAACACCTTGCCCACTACACGCGGCCTCTTCTCCACCGCGTAGCCGCCATTTTCCGGTTTGCGCAGGTGCCGCAACTGCGCGGAAATGCTCGCTGGCGGATAGTGGGTCAGCCTCGCCAATTCCTCCAGCGTCAACCACGTCTCGCATTGACGCGCACTGAGCATCACGTCGCAAAGCACGTCACGCTGCCTGCGCCGCGCGATTCGTTTTACTTCGCTTCTTCGGGTGTTTCGCATCTTCGCCTCCTTTTCCGCCGCCTATCTGTCTTCAGCAGGAAACTCTTCCGTGGTCACGCGCGTTGCGTTACCGGGTTCATCCTCTTCTTGATCGTCCGGCGTCCACGCGGTGCGGTCCGGGTCTTCGTAATCTCCCCCGCAGGCACTGCAGGCACGCATCTCCACCGTAGCGGCGGCTCCATTTATCGGGTACACTTCGCCCTGTAGCACATTTCGCTGCATCGCTTGACCGTCTAGCCGCCGAGGTTTTTCACACATTTCCACAACCTATCGCCCCATTAGTACTATTGACTGTAAGTAACGAACTCTTAATATGCGTCGCACCAGGCACCAGGAGGCTCGCGTGAACCATTACAAAACTCAACCTCCTTGGGAGTTTCTTCTCTCCGCTTCGCGCAACTCGCTGCAGAGTTACGAACTGTCGCGTCTCAGCCATGCCGCCAATCTCCGCAAGGAAATTGGCGCGCTGCTCGATCTTTGGGTAGAGGAAAATTCCGCAGCCATGCTGGCGCGCTGGTTGATGGAGCAGCGGGAACGTCCCCAACAGGCGCAGCAAGACGTTCCGGACGCGCGAGCTTTTCCGAAAAACGGACATGCCGTGTCCGATAATCTTTTTGCGGATCGGACAGTCACGCCGCCCGCAAATCGAGGCCCCGCTTGAGGTGAAGGCCATTTTTCGGCGCTCCATTAGCAGTTTTCGGCCAGTTTTTCCGCGCACGAGGCCGTGGTCGATCGGCCGCGGAGGTGTGGCCAGCCTCGTGCGCTCCAGTAGCTCCCGTCCGTTCGCTCCCGCGTTCTCCTCAAACGCTCCGGAGTACCGTGCCCCGCGTCTTCCCTCACCAAACATCGCAGCCCTCGTGTCCACGCCAGTGGCACCGACTTACGTCTTCGCTACTTTGTATTTAATTAGAGGACTCGAATTAAGAGAGACAACCGCGACAGTTCAGCGGCCCATGCGGACACACTTCTGGGTTGCTTGAAAAAGGGTTACTTGGAAAGTGCTGAAGACTAGAAGGAAACCAAGCTAACGCGCCGACGCAACCGAAGGGGCGGGTGCGATCTCAAGAAGCTGTTCCTTGCGGTAAACGAGAGAATTGATGTCATAGGTCGCGAGCTCGAACCCATGGCCGTGGGTGATGGCATCGGTCGGGCAGGCTTCCACGCAATAGCCACAGAAAATGCAGCGGGAATAATCGATGTTATAAACGCTGGCGTAGCGTTCGCCAGCGGAGATGCGGTTGGCATCGACGTTTTCCGCTGCTTCAATGTAAATACAATTTGCCGGGCACGCTGCTGCGCACAGGAAACAGCCAACGCACTTTTCCAGGCCGCTTTCGTCCCGGTGGAGTACGTGGATCCCGCGGTAGCGCGGCTGGAAATGCACAGGCTCGTACGGATAATTTTCCGTAACCGTCTTGCGAAACATAGTGCGGAGGGTTACGCTGAAGCCCTTCACTAGCGCGCCAAACGTTTCGCCCACTTCCCGGATGATCGATGCCATAAACTATGAGTCTAGCAAACGAGTTCGGAGCGAGCAAACTTGCCCCCGGTAACATTTCCCAAGGCAGCTCACGCCTTCAGCGCCTGGATGATTTGCTTGCCGTGGAACCGTCCGTTCTCGATGAATATCTCGCCGGTGTGCCGCCCCCCGATGACCACGCCCGCCAGATGAATCCCCGGCACATTGCTCTCGAGCGTGTTTGGATCTAGCGCCGGCCGGCGGCTCTCCGGATCGAGCTTCACGCCCAAGCTTTCAATGAACGAAAAGTCCGGGTGATATCCGGTGAGCGCGAACACTTGCTTGGCGGGGACTCGTTTTCTTTGCGCGTGCTGCTCCAGCACCACCTCTTCACCAGTTATCTCCTCGACGCGGGCCTCGAGCACCGCCTGGATCTGCCCGGCTTTGATGCGGTTTTCGATATCCGGGCGAACCCAGTACTTGATCGTCGCGCCCAAATCCTTCCCGCGATGTACCAGCGTGACCCGCGCGCCATTGCGGTAGAGATCGAGCGCCGCTTCCGCGGACGAATTTTTTCCGCCGATAACCACCACGGCCTGATTCCAATACTCGTAGGGTTCCGTATAGTAATGCGAAACATGCGGGAGATTTTCGCCCGGAACTCCCAGTTGGTTCGGCAGATCGTAATAGCCGGTCGCCACAGCGATTTTTTTGCCGCGGTATTTTTGCTCCGTACCCTTCTCCGTTGCAGTTAGTACCGTGAAGTTTCCGTCGCGGCCATCGACACGCAGCACGCGCTCGAACAGCCGCAATTCAGGCGCATAATGCTCCGCTGCTCTCCGGTAATATTTCAGCGCCTCGACGCGCGTGGGCTTTTCGGCGGCGCACACCAGGGGGAGATCGCCAATTTCCAGCAGCTCCGGCGTGGTGAAAAACACCATGTTGACTGGATAGTGGAAAATCGAATTGCACAGGCCGGCTTTGTCGATGACCAGCGGCCGCATTCCCGCACGCTTGGCTTCAATCGCGGTGGCCAAGCCCGTCGGACCCGCTCCAATGCAGATGATGTCGTAGGCATCCATGAGAAAATCAGTTTGCCGGGAGTTTTTCGCAATTGCAAACGACCGCAACTCTACTGCTTCGGAGGCATGTCCATGATTTCTGTGATTTCCACACGGAACGACTCAAGTTCTTTCAATTTCTCCGGCGTCGCTTCCACTTGCCTTTCTTTCCAAACGAACACTTCGCCTGGGCCGCGCTTCAGCTTCACGCTGAGATTCCCTTCCACCAGGTACGACGGCGGCGCAAGCAATCGCAATCCACCGTTCGGGACCGGCGCGAGCACCGCCGCGCAACCGCCCTTCCTCATGCACAGCGCATTCTCGTACGGCGGAATCGCAATGGGACGAAAACCGGAGGCAAACAGCCGCTCCATCACCTGCATTTGCTGTGGACTGAGTTCAAGCATGGACTGTAAGGGCGGGGGCTGCCCCGCCCTTTGCGCAAGATTTAAGCCGCCGTGGAATCGGCGGCCGAGGAGGATCCCTCGAGCTGCGCCAGGATTTCGCGCAGAGTCGAAATCAGTTCATCGCGCGAAACATGGCTCTTCTTGAACTGAATCCGGAATTTGAACGTTTCCGTCGGGGGCTCGAATTGAAAAATGAACGGCTGTGGCCGCTGCGGCCCGGTGTGTTCCTCGCGGCGCTCGCGGCGCGCCTCGTCACGCGTCAACCCGCCCTGCATGATGCGGTGGAACATCTCGATCATTTTCTTTTCGGTGGGCTGGCGCGCGACCTGCAGCAAAAGCGACTTGGAAAGTATCCCGTGCTCGATGCATTTTTTCTTCAGCGAGTCCGGAATATTGCGCAGCGACAAAGTTTCGGTCACCGAGGACCGCGCCCGGCCGATCTTCTTGGCGATATCTTCGTGCGTGTATTCAAACTGTGTGCTCAGGCGGTGCAATCCATCCGCTTCTTCAAACGGCGTCAGGTCTTTCCGCTGGATATTTTCGATCAGCCCGATTTCCAGCGTCTCCGCGTCATCGGCGGTCTTCTCGATGCAGGGCACTTCGCGCAGGCCCGCCGCGCGCGAAGCATGATACCGCCGCTCGCCGGAGATGATATGGAAGCAGTCCTCGCGCGGGACGTAGCGCACCAGCAGCGGCTCCAGCACGCCCTTTTCGCGGATCGACTCCGTCAGTTCGCGCAGGTCGCCCAGCGCCTTGCGCGGCTGGTCCGGATTCGGGCGGATTTGGTCGATGCGAATCATGCGCCCGACCGCCGCCCCGCTATAGCTCGTCAGCGATTCTACGTAGTGCGCGTCATGCCGCATCTTCAGCGTGATGGGTAGCCCGATTCTCTTCGACACGTTGGATAACCTCCCCTGCGAGTTTCTTGTACTCGACGGCGCCGGGTGACTTCGGCGCAAACGTCAAAATCGTTTCCTTGTACGCCGGGCTTTCTTCCAGACGCACGTTCTTGGTGATTTTCGTCTTGAACAGCACCTCACCGAACACCGACCTGATTTGCCCGTGAGTGTCCTTGGAAATATTCGTGCGCTTGTCATAAAGCGTAATCACCACGCCCAGAACCTTCAGCCCGGGATTGGGACGCGCGCGGATTCGCTCGTAGGTCTCCAGCAAATCATCGGTTCCCTCGATCGCGAAGTACGCCGCCTGAATGGGCACCAGCAAATGCGTCGAAGCCACCAGCGCGTTCACGGTGAGGATTCCCAGCGACGGCGGCGTATCGAGAATTACGTAGTCATAATCTTTCAGGACCGGGGTCAGCGCGTCTTTCAATTTGAACGGCGCGTCGAATTGCCCCGCGAGCACCTGCTCCAGTTTCGCAAGCGCCAGCCGGCCAGGCCCGAGAAACAACAGCGGGTCTTTCGTCGGCTTGATTACCGCGGACAGCGTGACACGGCTGTCGCTCAGCACATCGAACATGGTCGTGGAGATTTCTCCGGAATCGTAAAACGCGATCGTCGAATTGGCCTGCGGATCGAGATCAATCAGCAGCGTGCGCTTGCCTCGGTGCGCCAGCGCCGCGGACAAATTGATCGCCGTGGTGGTTTTTCCCACGCCGCCTTTTTGATTCGCAACCGTGATGATGGCCGTCATCTGTTTCTGCCTCCGCCCGCTCGTCCTGAACGGACGTGAAGGGCGCACGAGAAATCGAGCCGCGGCGATCCGGCAACTGGGTTCCTATATATGGGTGCCGCCTTCAGAAAACCCCCAAGGCCTAGGCTAACTTTACGTTTGCAACCCGTTCATTGGCAAGGGAAAAGTGGCCGGAAGGGTAGGTGTCGCGGTGGAAATCGGGAGGCCGGGTGGGAGTCGCGGGCTGGTTGCTGTTCGGGACCGCTCTAAAAATCGAGTCCCCAAAAATCCGGGCAAGGTTCCTGCAACTCCAGGCCAAGTTCCCAGCCCGCGCGGCCTTCGTGGCCACGCCAGATCAAGATCGCTTCGCAGGAAATCTGGTTGGTGAGATTGACCAGCCGCAGTTTCTGTCCAACGCCAAATCCATGTGCCACCATCGCCAGGCAGCCTTTCGCGCCAATATCAACCGTGTAACCCTCCGCCCGCAAGCTCTGCCCCGCGTCAGTCCACTCGACTGCCACCGCCACGCGCGAATTGAGCCGCGAACTGCTGCGAACATCCCCCAGCCGCAACCCAAAATTTGTATCCTTCATAAGCGCCACGGTTATCTCCTGAGCACCCGACTTCGGGGACAGCGCCCTTGCTGGGCGCATGCTGCCATTCAAGTAAGTGGATTTGGCAGTGCTGAACGCCACAAACCCAACAATTTCATTAGCCTATGGGTGTTTCCTGGCATGGTCAATGGAACTTAGCTCCCAGTACGCTCCATAGGTTACTCTGACCTGAGGTCGATCCCATTTCGGTATCCGTGTCGGCTCTTTGCCGACAGCAGTACTAAATTGACCCTTCCCACCACCCTGTTCTTGTTCCACAGTACTTACGTCCCGAAGAGCTACAACCTGCGCCATCTTCCTTCCTTGGTGCAAGAAGGCCAAGATGAAGGGAAATAAATCCGAGCGCCGCATCTCTCTCCGCCTTCCGTTAAAAACCGCTCTACAGGTGCGCGTCTGGAACTCCGGTCCGGCTCAACGAAAAACAGAATCAGTTAATCTGTCCCAAACGGGAGCCTTTTTCGCTACCGATGAGCCCATAGCCGTCGGATCGGCAATCGAAATCCTTCTGAAAATGCCCGCGGAAGTCACCGGCAAACCGGCAACGGAGTGCCGATGGTCGGGGCACGTGGTGCGTCTGCAACCGGTTGATACGCCGCAGGGCAAGTTCGGCGTCGGCATAGAGTTCGACTATTATGAAATTTTGCGATCGAAAACGGCCGCTCAATTAGAGACTGGCTGACCAGCAGACTAATTGAGACGCTCTTTCGTCCGCCGCTCCCTGATATTTGCTTTCTTTCGCTGACGCGTCCGTTTGCTCCTTTTCTCCGCTCCGCTTACACTCGTTTCTCTTACCTTTTTCCCATGAGCGCGCTCCAAACACTTCGCGCCGAATTCCGCCCCACTCTGCGGCTCGCCATTCCCCTGGTCCTCGCCGAACTTGGCTGGATGAGCATGGCCATCGTCGACACCATGATGGTCGGACGGCTCCCCAACAGCGCGACTGCCATGGGTGCAGTCAGCCTGGGCTCCAATATCTTTATCGTGCTGGCTCTTTTCGGCGGCGGCCTGCTCATGGGATTGGATACGCTCGTCTCGCAAGCCTTCGGAGCAGGCCGCCGCGAGGACTGCCACCGTTCCCTGCTCAACAGTATTTATTTGAGTCTCGCTTTGACGCCCGTCCTCGCCGCTCCTGTCTGGTTGCTACCTTCGCTTCTCGGGAGCATGCACGTGGATGCGGAAGTCCTTGCCCTTGCCATTCCCTACACCAAGGCACTGGCCGCCGGCCTGTTGCCTCTGCTTCTCTACTTCGCCGTGCGCCGCTGCCTGCAAGCGATGAACATGGTGAAACCTGTCGCGTTTGCGCTCGTCACCGCCAACATCATCAATGCGCTGGGCAACTGGATTTTGGTCTACGGCAAATGGGGAGTGCCGGCGATGGGCGCGGTTGGTTCCGGCTGGTCCACGGCGATCTCGCGCTTCTACATGGCCTCGGTTCTTGTCGGCTACCTGCTTTGGTACGACCGAAAACACCGCACCGAACTTTTGCGCACTCCCGTCGAAATCGATCTGCCGCGCATCCGCCGCCTGATTACGCTGGGATTGCCCGCCGCAATGCAGTTCACATTGGAGAGCGGCGTGTTTGCGCTCGTCACCGCGCTCATCGCCCGGCTGGGAGCCGTTCCGCTCGCCAGCCACCAGATCGCTTTGAACACCGTCGCGTTTACCTACATGGTGCCGCTCGGTATCGCTTCCGCCGCCGCCGTGCGCGTGGGCCAGGCCATTGGCCGCGGAGATCCCCGGGGAGCCGGCGACGCAGGCGGCACCGCCATCTTTCTTGGCGCCGCCTTTATGACCTGCGCGGGCGCGGCGCTTCTTTTATTTCCACGATGGATCGCACGAATGTACACGCCGGATGAAACTGTCATTCACAGCACCATTCTCCTGCTCGCTGCCGGCGCCGCCTTCCAACTTTTCGATGGCATCCAGACGGTCGCCACCGGCGCTCTGCGCGGCACGGGCGATACGCGCACTCCTATGTTTTGCCACTTCACCGCATACTGGATTGTCGGTCTTCCCCTGGGCTCATGGTTGTGTTTCCGCCGGGGCTGGGGCGCTTTCGGCTTATGGGCTGGCCTCAGCTTGGCGCTCATTTTGATCGGCATTGTCCTGCTGTTTGCGTGGCGCCGCACGGTTCGAGCCTTGGCTCCCGTGTTCACCAACGACGTACCAGTGGAAGCCAGATTCGGGGAGGGCAACTGAATCGACTGAGCGAGAGCTGCTTACATCTTATAGCGGCCGAGGTCCTCGTCGGAGAGTCCATCGAGCCAGGTGCGCAGTTGCTCGTTGGAATTGCGCTCCGTGAAGGCGCTCGAAATTTTGGAGTTCTTGAGCACCGCTTCGTCCACGAAGATCGGGCAGTCCATGCGCAGCGCCAGCGCCAGGGCATCACTGGGACGCGAATCGATGGTCATCATCTCCCCTTCGCGTTCCACCCAGATCAGCGCGTAGAAGGTGTCGTCCTTGAGGTCATTCACCACGATCTTCCGCACCCGCACTTCCAGCCCCAGCAGGACGTTTCTCAGCAGGTCGTGGGTCATCGGCCGGGGCGTTTGCACTTTTTCGATTTCCAGCGCGATGGCGTTTGCTTCGTACACGCCAACCCAGATCGGCAGAATCGCCTGGCCCTGCACATCCTTGAGCACCACGATGGGCATGTTCGTGACGGGATCCATCATCAGGCCACGGATCTTCATCTCTACTTCCATCGAGGCCTCCCGGAGCTAGACGGCGTGCTCCCCCGCCAAACTGTTTGGACCCGCTCCCGTAACACGCACCTGCACGTAGGTTCCCAGAAGCTCCGTCTCTTGTGAAGCGAAATTTATCATTCGGTGCGCGGTGGTATACCCGCTCCACTGGTTCTCGCGCCGCGATTTTCCGCTCACCAGCACTTCGAACCGTTCACCGACCAAACGCGCATTCTTAGCCGCCTGAATTTCGCGTTGCTTGTCCTGCAGAATGGCGAGCCGCCGGCTCTTTTCTTCCTCAGAAATGGAATCGCTCATGGAGAGCGACGGCGTATTCGGCCTCGGCGAATACTTAAACGAAAACAAGCTGTCGTACTGCACTTCCTCCAGCAAACTGACTGTCTCCTCGAACTCCGCTTCCGTCTCGCCCGGAAAGCCCACAATGATGTCCGTAGTGATGCCAATCGGCCTGCTCGCTCCGCGCATCAGGGCGATCTTTTCCAGATACTCCTCACGCGAATAAGTGCGCTGCATCGCGCGCAGCACTCTTGTCGAACCTGATTGCACCGGCAGGTGCACGTGGTCGCAGATCTTCGGCTCCCGCTCGATCGCTTCCACGATGTCTGGAGTGAAGTCACTCGGGTGCGAGGTAGTGAACCGTACGCGGCGAATCCCCCGCACTTCCGCCACCGCCAGCAGCAATTCGGAAAAACGCATCCTGCGCGCTGTCGGGTCTGCGTAAGAATTCACGGTTTGCCCCAGAAGCTGAACTTCGGAATAGCCCAGTTCCGCAAGCTGCCGTACTTCTCTGAGGATGGAATCGCTCGCGCGGCTGCGCTCGGGACCACGCGTGAACGGCACCACGCAGTACGTGCACGCCTTGTCGCAGCCTTCGATAATCGTCAAGTAAGCGCGCCACGGATTGTCCCTGCGCGTAACCTCCGTCTCAAACGTTTCGTCCGTGTCCGTATCCAGCCCAGTGACGCGCGTGTTTCCGGCTTCCAGTTGCGCCAGCATCCCGGGCAGTTTGCTATAGCTTGCCGAGCCGCACACCAGGCTCACCCACGGTGCGCGTTTGAAAATCTCCTCGCCTTCCTGTTGAGCCACGCACCCGAGCACTCCAATGACTTTGCCTTCGCTCTGCTTTTCCCGATATTCTCCCAAGCGGGAGAAAACCTTCTGCGCGGCTTTCTCGCGAATGCTGCAAGTGTTGTAGAGGATCAGCGAAGCGGCTTCCGGCGTCTCTACCTGCTGATAGCCGCGCGCATGCAGCAGCCCCGCCACCTTTTCCGAGTCGTGATCGTTCATCTGGCAGCCAAACGTCTCCAAAAAAAATGTTCCCCGCTGCCCTGGAGTGGCGCCGCCGGCCGCCAAGGAATAAGAAACCCGCGCGGTCAGTCTTTCTAATGCGATGTCGAACGGTTTGCTCATCTTCAAATCGCAGTTTATCACACCTCCATTCCCCTGTCGGGGCGTCGCTTCCCAGCTCGAATCCGGCGAACTTCATAGTAGATTGGAAGCTCAGGAGAGTCTCAATGAAACTTGTCCGCATCACTTTCATCTTTAGCTTTTTCGTGCTGCTGCTCAACGCAATTCCTCTCTCCGCCCAGGATTTGCCCAAGGACTATCAGGAAGTGCTCACATTCCTCGGCCGCACCGGTGACTTCAAAGCCAAAGTGCTGAAGGTCAATATCCCTCGCAACGATCTGCACGTCACCATCGCCGGGCAATCCACCCCCACGCCCTTCGGCTTCGGCGGCTGGGTGGCCATGACCAAAGCCGACAACGGTATGGAAGTCCTGATGGGCGACCTCGTCCTGACCCAGGAAGAAGTCAATCCGGTCCTCTCCGCCTTGCTCGACCACGGCATCGAAGTCACCGCGTTACACAACCATTTCTTCTTTGAGGAACCCCGCCTCTTCTACATGCATGTCCACGGACATGGTGACGCCATGAGTCTTGCCCGCGCCATCAAGCCCGCGCTCGATCGAATTGGACACGTTTCTCCTGCTCCCGCCGAAGCAAAGCCCGCACCCGCTCCTGCGTCCACCACCTTTCCCTTCGACACAGCCGCGCTGAATAAAATTGCCGGCTTCGACGGCGAAAAATTAGGCTCCGTCTACAAATTCACCGCGGGCCGCGACGACCTCCACCTCACCGAAATGGGTGCCAACATAAACGTCCGCATGGGATTGAACTCCTGGGCCGCGTTTGCGGGAAATGATGACGACGCTCAAGTCGCCGGCGACATCGCTATGCGCGAGAGCGAAGTCAACGCCGTGCTCAAGGCCTTGCGGTCCCACGGCCTGAATGTCGTCGCCATCCACCATCACATGCTGAACACGCAACCAACCGTGATTTTTCTCCACTATTGGGGCCGCGGCCCGGCTGCAAAACTCGCCGCCGGTTTCCGCTCTACCCTGGACGTCCTCGGGAAATAGGCCCGTTACCCGATAAGCAGCAAAACGAGAAACTTGCGCATCCAATTTGTTGCGTGCTCTGGATGCGTGTGCTACGTTTCTTAAGCCCAGAAAAATGTTGACCGCGACGCGGTCACAAGTCATTCGCTCTCACTGAGGGGTACATCATTTTTCTGTTCACCACGATTCTTGCCACCGATATTGGAAATATCCTTACGCAAACCGGCTGGGTCGCCCGCGGCGTCCTTCTGCTTCTTCTTTTGTTCTCGATTCTTTCCTGGGCCATCATTCTCCAGAAGTGGGGCCTTTTCGGCCGCATCCGGCGCAAGAGCGACGAGTTCCTGCGCATTTTTCGAGCCACGCGGGGCGTCGCCAACCCTCAGTCGCTCGTGACTGTGGGTTCACCCTTCGCCAACGTCTATGCCGCGGGCTATCGCGAGCTGCAGAGCCAGGTCGGCAGTGCCCCGGCCAATCCGCATCCGCCCAAGCTGAAAAGCTTGTCAGCCGTCACCGTCAGCATGCAACTCGCTTCCGCTGATGAGGTCCGCCGCGTCGAAAAAGGCATGTCCTGGCTGGCCACCACCGGCTCCGTGACCCCTTTTATCGGCCTCTTCGGAACCGTCTGGGGCATCATCGACGCCTTCTCTGGCCTGGGCAGCGCTGGCGCGGCAAGTCTGCGTGCTGTTGCTCCCGGCATCGCCGAAGCCCTCGTCACCACGGCCGCAGGACTGGGCGCGGCGATTCCCGCCGTTATTTTCTACAACCACTTCTTGCAAAATATTCGCGACCTCGCCCAGCGCCTGGACACCTTCGCCCTGGAATTCACTGCTCTGGTCGAAAAAACGTTTGATTAGAATTTCGCGGCCGTCCCCATTCGGCCGCGTCTATGGAATCAGAAAAGATGCCGCAACTCTCCAAATCGACCCAGACTTCGCTCTCCGACATCAACATGGTCCCCTTCGTGGACGTAGTCCTCGTCCTGCTCATCATTTTCATGATCACCGCCCCCATTCTCCAGTCCGGCATCGAAGTCGACGTCCCCAAGACCCGCACGGTCAAGGAAATCAACCAGGAGCGCCTGGTCGTCACCGTCGACAAGGCTCAGCGAATTTATCTTGGGAATGAGCCCACCAGCATTCATCAACTCGGCCCCAAAATCCGCAATCAACTGAAAAATAAGCAGGAAGGCGTGTTCTTGCGCTGTGACGAAACCGTTCCCTTCGGCAGCTTCGCCGCCGTCGTCGATGCCCTTCGCCAGTCCGGCATCAACAACATCAGTATCGTCACCGAGCCCATCACCACCCGAGCGCGCACCCAATAATTATTGATGACCACCACCGTCGCCAATTCGATGAGCCATATCGGGGGCGTCCCCCCCGAGGAGCAAAGCCTTCGCCAGTTCCTCATCTACTCCGTCATCATGCACGCTAGCCTGGCCTTCGTTATTGCCGTCTCCGCCTATATTCAATATCGCGGAACCGCCTGGGGCGGCGTCGGGGGAAAGCTCGGCGGCACCAAAGTAACTTTGGTCAGCGCCGCTGGGATACCTATGCCGAAAGAAGCCGTCGTCACCGAAAGCAAGGCCGTCGATCCGACCAAGGGCCTCCACAAGGAAGAACCCCCGAAACCGCCCGAACCGAAAACCGACGCAACCAAAATTCCAAAATTCACGAAAGAAAAACCTCTGCCTCCGTCGCCCAAGTCCAGAACTCTGGAAAACAAGACGCCTACTCCCGACAACGCAGTGCCCTACGGCAAAGGCGGCAATCCCGATCTTCCAACCGGCTATTCCCCGACTCCAGGCGAAGGCTCAAGTGGCGTTACCGTTCAGGGCCAGGGCGGAGCCGATTTCGCTTCTCGCTACGGTTGGTACATCGAAGCGGTAAAAAACAGGATTTACGGCAACTGGCAGCAATGGACCATTGACGCTGCCGCCCGCGGCTCCCGCACCATGCACTGCGCCGTCACCTTTACCATCAATCGCGACGGCTCCCTCAAGGACGCCCACATTGCCGAATCCAGCGGAAATACTTCCTACGACAATTCCGCCTTGCGCGCGGTGCTCAGCTCGACTCCCGTCACCAAATTGCCCAGCGATTATTCTGGCGCTTACGTAGTCGCCACTTTGGATTTTAATCCTCCGTCCATCCGTTGAGGACAGGCTTTCAGGTTCCGGCAGTTGCGATGTTTTCGGAGGTGAGGGTGCAAACAAAGCTCAAAGGCTTCAATCTTTTCCTGCTCTTGGTGATCCTCGCCTTCTCTGGGAAATCAGCCGCGGCGCAAGATTGGTTTCGTACCGCCATCGGCATGGATGCCAATAAGCCTCGGATCGCCATCGCCGACTTCGCCCCCCGCGCCGATTCAGCCAAGCCGCATGCTTCCCTTTTCACCCAAGTCGTCCGCGACGACCTCCAATTCAGCGGCATTCTCGAAGTCCCCAGTCCCAGTTTCTATCCGCCTCAGGCCCCTAGCATTCCCTCCGAACTCAAACCTGCTATCTGGATCGATCCTCCCACCAACGCGAATTTCCTCGGCTTCGGCAATCTCTCCGAATCCACCAGCGAAGTCGCCATCGAAGCCTGGCTTTACGACGTCCGCAGCCCTTCGTCCCAAGCCGTCGTAGGCAAGGTCTATCGCGGCGCTCCCACCGATCTGCAAGTCCGCAAATTCGCCCATCAGTTCGCCGACGAAATCATCAGCAAGCTCTCCGGCGGCCTCCCCGGCGTGGCCGCAACGCAAATCGCCTTCGTCAGCTCCCGCAGCGGCACCAAGGAAATCTGGGTAATGGATTACGACGGCTCCAACCAGCACCAGCTCACCAACCTGAAATCCATTTCTCTCACTCCCCGCTGGTCTCCCGACGCCTCGCGCATCGCCTTCACCTGTTTCAGGCCATCGAATGGTCTTACCAGCGCGCAAATCTGCATGTTCTCGATGGACACAGGCAAGCTTGTCTCCTTTCCGCCCTTCCGAGGCACCAATATCACTCCCGCCTGGTCGCCCGACGGCACCCAGATTATTTTTTCATCTTCCATGCAAGGCAATCCCGAGCTTTATGTCACCGATCTCAACGGCGGCCGCCCCAAGCGCCTGACCATCGCCAACGGCGCCAGCATGTCTCCCAGTTGGAATCCCAAGACCGGCCAGACCGTCGCCTTCGTCAGCGACCGCGGCGGTACTCCCCAGCTCTACTTGATGAATTCCGACGGCACCAGCGAAACCAAACTCGACCTGCCCGACAAAGGCTACGTCATCGACCCCTCCTGGGCCCCCAACGGCCAGTTGCTGGCCTTCAGTTGGCGCCGCCCCAACGACAACTACGACATTTACATCATGGACGCCGCCACCCGCCAGCTCGTCGAGTTGACCCGCGACCAGGGCCGCAACGAGCGCCCCAGTTGGGCCCCCGACGGCCGCCACCTCGTCTTTGAATCCACCCGCGGCGGCACCCGCCAGATCTGGACCATGCTGGCCGATGGTTCCCAGCCCCACCAGTTAACCACCACCGGCCACAATGAGTCGCCCAACTGGTCGACCAAATGAAATTTTCATGGAACCGGACAACCTGCTCCGACATCTCACGGGAAGGTGCCTTGTGGTGCGGTTATCCTGGATTTTTGGTGCTTGCGGCTCTTGAACGTTTTGCAAAGCCGTCCCGCCACGATATATAATATATCGTGATACGAGATATTACCCGGACCCAGCCCACTGGTGATACGATAGGCCCGCTGGTGGGACGAACACGGGATTCTACTCGCTGAGGAGGATTCGCATGAAATTGGCTTCACGCTCGCTCTATCGCGCCGGCTGGCTCGTGATGCTGGCCGCCGTTTTCTTCACTTTTGGTTGTGGCGGAAAGAAAGTCGCCCCGCCACCTCCCGCGCCAACCCCGCCACCTCCGGCTGCCCGTCCCACTGTGACGTTACAGGCGAGCCCCACTACCATTAACAAAGGTGAATCGGCCACTTTGACCTGGAATTCCACCGACGCCACGCAACTCACGATTTCTCCCGGCGTTGGCGACGTCACGGCTCAGGGCAATACCACGGTCTCGCCCTCCGACTCCACCACCTACACCGTTACCGCCACCGGGCCCGGCGGCTCCGCGACTGCCACCGCCAGCGTCAGTGTAAACGCTCCTCCGCCACCTCCTCCTCCGCCTGCAGGTCCCTCGGACGATGAGCTGTGGAGAGCCGGAGTGCAGGATGCCTATTTCGATTACGACAAGGCGGACATTCGCCCTGACACTCGCGCTGCGCTCTCCAAGACCGCGGATTTTCTGAAAAGCAATCCGCGGTTCAAGGCGACTATCGAAGGCCATTGCGACGAGCGCGGCTCCACCGAATACAACCTGGCCCTCGGCGTTCGCCGTGCCAACGCCGTGAAGGAGTACATCGTTTCCCTGGGCGTTTCCGCCGACCGTCTCAGCACCGTCAGCTTCGGCAAAGAGAAGCCCTTCTGCATGGAGAGCAACGAAGCCTGCTGGCAACAGAACCGCCGCGGCCATTTCGTGAGAGCCAACTAAGCCGCTTCGAGCACAGTAACCGATTGTTGACCAAAGGAGCCGCGAGGCCGGGCAAACTCTTGCCACCTCGCGGCTCTCTAATTAGAGTGGATGCGGTTCCCCTGGCCTGTATGATTCTTGTTGGCTGCTCTGCGGCTATCCGTCGCTCGCAGCCCTTCGGAGTCCCTTAGGAGGATTGTTCATGCGTATTCGTCATATCGTCGCTTTTGCCGCCGCCGTTCTCGCCGGCGCACTCGCAGGAAGTCTGCTCGGCCCGCACCCCGCCGCAGCCGTCAACCGCGAGATGGTCGACCTGCAGCGCGACGTCACTTCCCTGCTCACCGGCCAGAAAGATCTTTCCGACAAGCTGACTCAGCATGACGCCGTAATAAAGACGCTCGTCGGCCAGTCCAATGACAACGTCAACAAGCTCGCCGCCACCATGGGCTCGCTCCAAAAATCCGTCCAGGATGTTCAGGCCAATTCCGGCGCCCGCCTCGACACCATGTCCACCCAGGTCCAGGGCCTCTCCGACAATCTCGAGGAAATCAAGTCGCGCCTCGGCAAGCTCAACCAGCAGCTCGTCGACCTCCAGAACACCGTCCAGAGCCTCGACGCCAAAATCTCCAGCGGCGCCGCACCGGCCACCGGCGCTGGCAGCCCCGCCGCCGGTTCAGGCAAACCTATCGCTTCCGCTGGCTCTCCGCCAGGCTCCTCCGTCCTTCCTCCGGGCGCGCCCACTGCCGACACTCTCTATTCCAACGGCCTCCGCGACATCACCAGCGGCAAGTACGATCTCGCCCGCTCCGAATTCCAGGACTACCTCAAGTATTACGCCGACACCGACCTCGCATCCAACGCCCAGTTCTATCTCGGCGAAATCGCCTACTCCCAGAAAACCTTCGACGTCGCCGTCGCCGAATACGAAAAAGTTCTCACCAATTATCCCAAGAGCTTCAAGCTCGCCCCCGCCCGCCTCAAAAAAGGCATGTCCCTCATCGAACTCAACCAGAAACCCGCCGGCGTCCGCGAACTCCGCGAAGTCGTCAAGCGCTACCCCGGCACCGAAGAAGACCGCCGCGCCCGCGCCAAACTCAAAGAACTAGGCGTCTCGATCACGCCCACACGCTAGCCTCATCCTTTCTCAATCCCCCAACGTTTCCACGCTCCTCCACTGTTTCTCTCCGCCCGCTGGCCTCTCAACGTCCCGCCTTCACACTGGTTCCCCATCGCCGCTAACCGGGTACACCACTGCCAATCCAAATCCTCTGCTCCGAAGGGAACGGCGCTACTCTGGTCTTGTGGGGGCCCCTGCCTGCGAAACGCTTGTTGGGAGTAGGTCGGTCTTAATGGTGATTTTCTGGCGGGCCAGCAGGCTGACTTCCGTCTCGAACGCCTGGTATCCCGGAAGCGCTATCTTGATGCGATGTTTTCCCGCGCTCACCAACATGCCATGACCAATGCCGCTGAATTCGCTGACGTTTCCCACAAACGCATCGTCCACAAACACCGCCGCGCGCTCGGGACTAACGTACAGCTTGATCTGCGATGTGACTTTGGGCAAGACGGTCCCCGGAGCCCTGAGCATCACCACCTGCAAGATAACTCTTTTTTTCGGCTCGATGACCACCTTCTGTGTGAAGTCTGTATATCCGGACTGGCGAACAGAGATTTCATGTTCACCGGGTAAGAGTAAGAGTTTATTGTCGTCCTTCAGCTCGCTGACGTAGCCCACGTACTGGCCGTCAATCCACACACCCGATGTTTTGTCCGCCTTGGTTTTGCCAACGAGTTTCACTTCGCCCAGAACCTGGTTTTGCGCCGGCGTCGCGGAAGGAATGATCAGCAGGGTGGAACCGAGAAAAAGTACACTCTTGCAGAACCGTTTAATGACTTTCATTTTCAACCCCCAGGTAACCACGATTTTAGGATTTCGAACCGCCTGGGTACGATCCAACTTCCCGTCAAATCACCGCCAGTAGCATTCTAACCGCAATCGCGCATATCCGAGAGAAATTCTGGTAGTGGTGCAGTTTCAAGTTTTTCTACGGATGGCGGGTGGCCCGGGATAACCCCTCCCCTCCGATCGAACGAAGAAACTTTCGCACACTCCCAAGTCAAAACAACACGGAGGGTGCCCCAGGTTCGCAGTTTGAACCTGGGTCTTGGGGTGGCTTTCTCTTTTCACTCTTCCACGTCAATCGCCACCAGCCCCGCGACTCTCCCCCAGTAAAACCCCCAACTGCTCCAACCGCCACTCCCCGGGATGTTTCACCAGTCCGCGAACCACCGGATTCGCGTGCATGTAATTCAACTTTTCCTTCTTCTTTCCTTTGCTGTACACATTGAAATCGTAAAATCGCTCCTGCCAGAACGCTCGCCGCGTTTCTCCCGTCTCCGCAAATGGCAATCGCATCTGCCCCACGCTCACCCGTCTTCCGCGCTTCCGTAATTTTCGCGCCACTCTCAATTTCAACTTGTGCAGCACCGTCGAGGGCGTGCCCTTTGGCGGCTCGCTCATCAAAAGATGCACGTGCTCCGGCATCACCACGTAACCGAGGAGATGAAACCCCATTTCGTCGCGCACTTTCCCCAGCTCTTTCACAAAAATATCCCGTGCTCGCGCCATCTTCAGCAGCGGCAGCCGTCGATAGCAACTGAAGGTAACAAAATGCAGATGGCCCTTGTGGTAGTACCGCCGCAGTCCTGCAGGCATGCCTACTCCACGAAAGCAAACGTCAACCCCAAGACCCAGGTTCCAACGGCGAACCTGGGGCACCCTCCGTTTAGACTATACTTCCCCGAGACATGCCGCAGTGATACTCTCTCCTCCATCCTTATGACCGCAAATACAAAAACTTCCAATCCGGGCCACCCGCCCGTTGCGAGTCGGGGATACTACCAATGAGGCAAAAATTATCGGACCAGGAATTTCACGCACTGTACTGTCCTCTTAAGAATACGAAAAGCGCGTTGTTTATCGTTGCCTATTTTTCTCTAGCGGCTTTTGGAGACTGGAAAGGGTTGCACAAAGCTCCCGAACACCTCGACCTGGTCTCACTTTCTTTTATCATAATTGTAGTGGCGCTACTCGCTAAGTCACTAGTAAACTTTAGGTGCTTCCGTGAGCAGTTGGTATTTGTTCTTGTCATTGTGAGCTTTGTCGCAGGGGAGGTCTACGGATTTTTTCCAGCTATCGTGGGTTCGTACGCTCATGTGATGCAACTTGGCAAACTCGCGTTGTCGCTTCTCGGTCTTCTTGTCAGCCTCACCATGCTGGCCCAGTCGGCCCGGAGTCCAAATGCCGAGCCAAACGAGCTACAGACATCAACTGCGCGCCAACCAAAGCGGAAATTTTTTGTTCTGGCTGTTATTACGTTGACCATATTAGCGTTTGGAACTCTGCTATATTTCCTGCCTTTACGATGACAAGAGCTGATCAAAAGTGGAAGCGATACGCGAATCGCATCTTGCGGGGGAAACAGGGCGGGAAACAGGGAAACAGGAGGGAAACAGGGGACAGACGGGATGTTTCCCGATTTTTTTAGTCACACACAGAAACCGTTCACCTGCCCTATTAACTATTCGACCCTCATTTTCGACCATTCACTGCAAAACACTTAACAACTTCATTACTTCATGCTATTCTTAGCCATGTGATTCGCGCTCATCACCCTCGTCGGTCGTTTGCCCTGACCTCGACCGCCCACTTTCAGTTCTCCCGGGAAGGTTCCGACCGGGTCGGAAAGGGCCCAGCCTCTTTCCTTGCCCTGTCCCCCTGCTTCGCTATCCCCCTAAGCCTTTTAGAATGCGCGGTTCCGGGCGAACACCGTGTTTTGCCGGTTTTTAGCCGCAATCGTCCACCGTTAAGTCCTTTAGAATGCGCACTTCCAAGCCCCCTCGTAACTACTCATTCTAAAGGGTTTACCGAAACGCTAACTCCTTTAGAATGTGCGCCTACAAAAAACAGGGGGGGATCCCCCTCAAGCCAAATGCGTTTCCCCCCTTCCGGCTTCCGGATGTTCCGACTTGTTCCGAACTATCCCCTGTCTTTTCAAACTCTTGCGCACTCTTTTGCAGCTTTTTGCATTCACGCAAAACTCAACTCTTTTGTTTTCAAGCGTTTCCGCACTCTTTGCCAAAAACCACCCGGGTGGGGGTAGGGCGAGCCGTCGTATGACTTCGAAGAAGTTACGACCTGTGGCGGTCGTCGGGAGCGGCGGCGATACCCGTGCGGCGAAGCTCGTCCTGGTAGTATTTCTTGTGGAGGACGTCCCATTCCTCGCTGCCTTCCAGGATTTCTTTTTTCTGCGAGGTGATTTTCTTTCGCACTTCCAGTTCGATTTTCTCTTCCTCTTTCAGCGTATCCGTCAGAATCTGCACCACCTGCCGGCGAATGGTGTCCCTGTCATCAACGAATTCCACTTCCTGGCTTTCCACCAGCACCTCGGTGATCTGGTGCGACAAGCGAATGATTTTTTCCCGCGTCAGGCGCATCTTCCCTTTCCGTGTTCAAACCTTGCGAGTCCGTATCCTGGCAGCTCGCACCCTGCCCATTTTTCAGATTTCAATCTTCCGGTTTCTATCGCAGGATCAGCTTGCGGTCCCTCGCCAGTTGCTGCTTCACCTTCTTGTACATCTCCTGATAAGAGACGCTGGTTCGCCGCATTTCGTCCTGGTGGTCGATGAGAATCTGGCGCACTTCGTCGTTGAGCCGGTCCTCGACCGTGAGCTCCTCCAGCATGCGCTGCCGCACGCGGTTGGCCACCGCTGCGGCCGCCTTGGTTTCGATCTGCCCGCCTTCGACCAGCCGTTTTACAATCTCGTTCGCCATGTGCGCCACAAAGTCCCGTACGAGTAGCATCTCGGAGAGTTTCCTTTACACCAATGCAAGAGAGTGAGTTTACTGGCTGCGCCAATAAAGTGCAAGGAAAGCCCCAAAATCGCGTGAATTTTTCAACGGTACGGACGGAGCTTTATCCTGCGCGTAGCAAAGAAACGCCGCGCCCCGACCGGCCACGCATACCAATGAGAGAGAGGATTCAGCGGACAGGAACGGCAGCCTGGGCCCGTGCGTTGGGCAGTGGGTCAGTTTGAATTTTATTAGTCGTGACAATAGCGGTCAAAATTCAAACTGACCCACTGCCGTGCGTTGACGCCTCTTGCCGCTTCCTGTACGATGATGGAGTAAGGGCGCTTAGCTCAGCGGTTAGAGCGTTCGGTTTACACCCGAAAGGTCGTCCGTTCAAATCGGACAGTGCCCACCATTGTGACGCTTCACCCTTCAGCGGGGACGTAGTTCAGTTGGTTAGAACGCTGCCCTGTCACGGCAGAGGTCGCGAGTTCGAGTCTCGTCGTCCCCGCCATTTGTTCAATCACTTGCGCAAAAGTTGGCTTGCCGGCGCGGTTCGCACAGAACTAAAACTTCACCATGATGGCCAGCCGGATACTAGGCTCGTTCTTCCGCAAGTCCGGGAACCACACGCTGCTGATTCCGGTATTGCCGGTCAAGGGAGCGCAGACCTTCTCTACCGCAGGGAGGTCTGCCGCGATGCTGCCCGACGAGGTTATCCCGGAAGTGGCGCCGTTACTGCACACATAGGCTGCAGGAAATCCGTTGTTGCCGCCGGGAGGCGTGATTCCGCCTCGACCCGTGAAATACGGCTGATTCGCATGGCGATAGCCGTACTCCCAGCGAAAGGTGATGTATTGTTTTGGCATCCAATCAAATGTGACTGAAGAATCCCAGGCCTTGTACTTGTCCCCCGGATTCAGCGTAAAGTAGGGCGACCCGGAGACGGCATCCGCTCCATTGATCGGCGGCAGCAGCGTCAGATAACGTCCCGGATTGTTCATCGCGCCGCCGCCAATCGTCAGTCCAAACAGGTCTCTCTTGAACCAAAAGCGGTTGTAGAACATCCAGCCGGCGAACGACTGCCGCGTCGTAGTCTTCGTGTTGTGGAAGCAAGTCACTCCCGCGCCATATTCGCAGCCTAGGTCGCCGGTCAGCGAAAACGCCATTTTGTCGAGTGTTTTGTCGGGTTTGTCGTAGTATTTGACCTCGATGCTGTCGTCGGTGTGGATGCGCGAACGCCCGATATTTCCCAGCGTGTCTTCGCCCATGCCGTAGTTGTTGAAAACCAGCGAAAGCCACGACGTCGGACGATACAGTATCTGGCCACCCAAGCCCGGACGATTGCCAAACCTGCCATACGATTGCCATCCGTTGATGATCCACGGTTCGATCTTCAGCTTTTCGGTGGGAAACCACTGTATTCGCATGCCGTTGAAGAACCACGGAGTGTTGGAAGAAACGTACGACGGCTGGTAGGCCCAGTTGTCAAAGTTATAGTAGCTGAACAGGCCGATGTACGACACAAAGATTCCCGCATCCACGTTGAGCCCGTGGTTGACGTCGAAGTGATAGCCGCCGTAGGCTTCACCAAAATACTTGTAGGCTCCGCGCAGGTCCCATTGGCCCCGTCCCACGCTGGCATCATTCCTGGGCGTGGTCACTCCAAACAATCCTCCCAGTGTCAGTACCCGGGCGCGAACATTTTGCCAGTGAAAGTCGCCGCCGAAGCTGATTTGCTCCACCTGGACTTCGTTCGAACGGAAAATTTCCGTCGAGCCCCCGAGCGAGTCATCCTTCGGATGGTTGAAGCTGCTTATAAAGTTAGTGTCCAATCTGATTTCCGGCGTGAACAATTTCGAATCCCACACCGCGTCTTTGTTGCGGGGCGTGCCGTTTAACCACGTCCAGTCTGCGTACGCGAACGGGGCTGTCCGAGGAATCGTGGCCACAGCCGACTTGCCCTTTTCTGTGGCTTGTGGCTCTAGAGTTGCTGCGACGTGAGTGGTGGAACTGGGGTCCGAGTTCGCCGGCGTTGTTCCAGGGGCAACAGTCGGAGTGGCCGCAACGATAGCGGTTGGCGCAGTCTTCGGGGAAGCTGGTTGGGCGGCTGACGCATCAGGAGCAGGAGCCGCGGGCCGATTGACCTTGGCCTCCAGTTCCGTCACGCGATTTTTCAACTCTTCTACCTGATCGAGCAGCCATCTCTCGCGCTCGGTCAATCCCGGCGCATCAGTCTTTGCAGGAGCGGGCTTTGCTGAAGCGGGTTTTGCGGGCGGATTACCGGCATTCTTGTCCGCAGTGTCGTCGTTCGCCAGCGAAAGGCGGGGAACGGCAATTGCGCACAGCAATGAAGCCACCAGTAGCCAGACAATTCTAATTTCATTCTTGAATGCGCGCATCTCTTTCTCCTATCATCTGCCACCAATGAAACTTTGCCGGGCGTCGGAAATCGACCCCGCATCCCGGGGCACGGCCTTCGGCTTCCATTGGATGCACGAGCACCCCCCCAAGGGCTATCAAAGTGCGCGCTGTATTCTCTGACGCCGGGACCGAGTCCCAGCGCATGCGGCAAAGGCAGCCACGCACCACGCTGTTGTGACCGTATGACGGAAGATATGAGGAAACCGTGAAATTTTCGTAAGGAAAAGCCTGTGGCAGTCCTTTATGGCAAAGGATGACATCAGACGCTTGTCCCTTTGGTAGCTGCCTGCGAGGCCGTTTAGAAGAAGAAGATCACGTCTCCCGCCGCCGTGAATTGACTCTTCTTGGTGCCGGGACTCCCGCAAGGCAAGCAGGGCGAGTCGTATGCCGGCCGGTCGTAAGAGTGCTCAAAACGCAGTTCGGGACGGAACAAGACTGTGGTCCCCACCCAATGTCCCCAGCCGAGCAGGTGCTCCGAGTAACGGGTCTTCGTTCCAGTCCTCTGGCCTTTCATATCGTCGAAGAATTCGTTGCGTATCGTCAGGTAGTCGTGTTTCGAAAACTGCTTCTCCACGTAGTTGACCACCGCCTGCTCGGGCGCAAAGCACGTAAGTGCTCCCGGTTTGTCGCAAAACGCCCCGTTCGCATTCACGACCAGGAGTGCGGCGGCAGCCGGGGGAGCGTTGGGATCAACGTTGGGTACATTTCTTTCCCACATGTACCAATATTCCGTGGCCGTGTGCCAGGAGGAGTTATCGAACTTGTGATACCAGGTGTAGTAGATGCTCTGTACGTTATTATACGCGTACTTTCCGGAGTTCAGCGAATTCAGGCACGCGTAATGGGTGTCTCTGCCCTCCTGCCACGAATACGCCACGCAGCTATTGAACGTCGGTTTTGCATCGGGTTCTCCGACCCAGGGCGCCACGTCGTTGCCTGCCGAAAGCCCCACTTGAAGCAGCCAATGATTGCTGAGCCTTGTGGTGACGTTTATGCCGGTTTGGGTGTAGGCGTCAAACGTATAGAGGATGGAATGGCTGTAGGTGTAGTTATTCGGCGCCAACTGCGCCTCGATGTCCGGCAGCGAAATATAGCGTCCGATTCGAACGTTCATTCCGTCCGCTACGTGGGGGAAGTACAGATCCACGTAAGCCATCACCAGGTCGTATCCGTACTCGAGGTTTTTCTGAAGCAGTTGGTGGCTGAAATAGCCCTTGGCGGTTGTGAAACGATAGTCGATCCCATACAGATTCGTGAAGCGGAAGCCCCAATCAAAATGGTCTTTCTGCACCGTATCCGGCTGGCGCTCGATGTATAAAACTTCCTGGTCAGGCAGACACGAGTCGGGCACTTCGCTATAAGCTTCCGGGAAATTCGCGTATCTCGACTTGTGAGAAGTGCTGACATTGCATCCGGCGTTCAGCCAGCCGTAAACCTGCACCCCGCTCTTCTTCCAAGCTTCTCCATGAGGGCCGCTCCACAACGCCTGCATCAGCGGAGACGATTGCGTCCATGGGGCTCCGATCACCGCGGATCCGCCGTAGGGCCAATCGGAAAAGGGTAAGGTGGACCGTCTACCGGTGCGGGAAATCCGCGGCGCGCGGGGTCCGGCCCGGCGCTGGTCGTGCTTTTCCAATCGTCAGCATACGCCTTCACCAGCCGGTGGAAGAATCTACCTTGCTCGTGTTTCTGCGATTTGGGAGATACGGAGTCCTTCTGCCCAAGGGAGACGTCTACGCTCAGGTTCTGCCCTGGTGCCAGCTCCAGCGAGGTCTGTGACGAGTTTGCGAAGCCTTCCTTCGTTGCCATCAGTTCGTAGCGCCCAGGTTTGAGTCCTTCAATTGCGAACCCGCCGTCAGCACCGCTGACGACGGTACGGTCGTCACCCTCGTCAACGCTGTGCGCCCTAATCTGCACGTCAGGCAACGGCAGCAGGCCGCCGGGGTGGCGCGTCACTCCGCGAACGACACCGAGATCTGTTTGGGCGTAAGCAACAGGGCCGGAAAGCGGAATCACTGCTGGAATGATGACGCTGGCCAACAACCCGCACTTCACGAAGAATCTGGGATTCATAAGCTCCGTCGAGGGTGAATTCCACCATAGACGATAGGATATAACGCGTAAGGAATTCGTAAGGTTTCTACGAGAACTTTCCTTGGCTTGCGCGCTCGGTCGGTACCGCGAGGGGCGCGTTATGTCGTGAGGGTGTGCGCGCGGATACCGATGGTTAAGGCGAAAGTACAAGGCAAGGCCGTGCCAACCAGAATAGAACTTCTCCTTGTTTCTAATTGACTGGCGCCATTTGACATGCCTGCAGTCCTTGTATACCGTGCCGCCATGACCAGGAAAATTCCAAGTGTCGCCTCCGATCCAACTGCGGGCATCGGAGTCCAAATCGACCGCACCGGTGGCGTCATCACCTTCACCTTGGACAACTCGCATCACGGCAACCAAGTCACTGGAGCGATGTTTGACGCCATGCTGGCCGAACTCCTCAAGGAGAAGTCAAAACCGCTTGCCCGCGTCTTGCGCGTTCGCGCCCGAGGCCCCGTTTTTTGCACTGGACGCGAGCGCGCCGCCCTCACCCGCGCTGCCGTCCGCCGCGAATCGGCTCGCATCGTCAAGTTCAAGGCCGCCCTGCGTTCCTCTCCCTTGATCAGCATCGCCGAGGTTCAAGGCGATGCCTTCGGTTTCGGCTTCGGCCTAGCCATCGTGTGCGACTTTGCGCTCGTCGCGGAAAAGGCCTCATTGGCTTTTCCCGAGATGCGTCATGGTCTTGCACCCGTCGCCATCCTGTCCTATCTCGGTGAGTACACGCTGTCGCGCTTCGCCTTTCCCCTTGTTCTGTTTGGTGACCCGATCAGCCCCCATCGCGCACTGCAAATCGGTTTGATTTCGCAAGTCTGTTCCCCTGATCACCTTTCCACGGAAGCGGACGCCCTTGTCGAGCGCGTTCTGCGGCTTGACCCCGGGGCCGTGCGCCGCTGTAAAAAGTTTTTTCTCAATGCCCAGCAACACTCCTTCGACCAAAACTGCCGTCTCGCCGTCGATGCCTTGACGGAAGGCAGCCTGGCCATGCTCACGGGGAAAAAGTGAACGCGCTGTGACCGCGGACTCCGGCGCGCGTCTCGACCGCCTCCCCATTTCCGGCTTCCATCGCCGCATCATGCTGCTAATCGGCGCCGGCATGTTTTTCGATGGCTTTGATATTTACGTCGCCGCCACCGTCCTCGGCGCCACCCTCAAGAGCCATTTTTCCACGATGGCTCAGAATGCCCAGTTCATGTCGGTCACCTTTGTCGGCATGATGCTCGGTTCGTTTCTGACTGGGTTCCTCGGCGACCGCTACGGCCGCCGCTTCACCTATCAAGCCAATCTCGCCATCTTCGGTTTTGCGTCCATCGCTTCCGCCTTTGCTCCTTCGATGCGCGTTTTGACCCTACTGCGATTTGTCATGGGCGTGGGCCTTGGCGCCGAAAATGTAGTGGGCTATTCGACCATGACGGAGTTCGTCCCCCCGCAAGCGCGCGGCAAGTGGCTCGGCGGCATGAACGTCATCGTGGTCTCCGGCTTGCCCGTCGCCGCGCTCCTCGGCACGCTCCTCATCCCGCGCTTCACTTGGCGCGCCATGTTCGCTCTCGGTGGAGTCGGCGCGCTCGTCATCTGGTATTTGCGCAAGGCCTTGCCGGAGTCGCCGCGCTGGCTGGAATCCGTCGGCCGCACGGCCGAATCGGAATCGCTGCTGCAATGCATCGAGAATGAGGTGTCGCGCGAGCACGGTCCCCTTCCGCCGGCGGTTCCGCGCTCTTCCGCTCCTCCTTCGACCAGCCTCGCTTCCCTGCTCAGCCCGGCGCTGCTTCCGCGCATGATTGTCGGCGCCACCACTCTGATTGTCATGAACACTCTGATCTTCGGCTTCGTTACCTGGCTGCCTTCTTTCTTCGTTCAGGAGGGCCTGAGCATCGTCACGTCCTTCCGCTACTCGCTCATCATGTCGCTTGGCGCGCCGCTCGGCTCGGCCATCGGCGCCTTCGCTGCGGACTCCTGGGGACGCCGGCCCACCATTGTTGGGGCTTCGCTAGTAACCATCGTGCTCGGTGGGATCTATCCCTTCATCCATCGGCCCGCCGCTTTGATTGCCGTCGGTTTTTTGCTGACCATTCCCATCTACATTCTGGTCGCCACGCTCTTTGCGATTTACATTCCAGAATTGTTCCCAACGGAGGTTCGACTGCGCGCCTCGGGAATCTGCAATAGCTTTGGCCGCGGCGCCACGATTCTCACGCCCTTCATGGCCGTTGCACTGTTCCGCTCTTATGGAATTCGCGGCGTCCTCAGCCTGATGACCGGTTTTCTTCTCGTGCAGATTGTGGTCGTCCTGCGCTTCGGAATCGAGCCAAAAAAACGGCGGCTCGAAGATATGGAACAAGGTTAAAATGCGGGGCGGTTCAGGAGGAAATTCGATGAAGCGCGCGGCTCTGTGCTCGGTGCTCGTATCTCTTTTCGTTGCTTGTTCGCTCCACGCGCAGTCCAAGCTCTCCGCCAAGTGGGAAGAGCTGACTGCGGGCGAGTTTCGCGACGCCATCCAGGTTTCCAAAGGCACTTGCCTCTTGCCCTTCGGCATCCTGGAAAAACATGGCCAGCATTTGCCCTTGGGAACGGATCTTCTCAACGTGCGCCATGCTTCCTTGCAGGCGGTGCAGCAGGAGTACGCCGTGGTTTTTCCGCAGTACTATTTCGGGCAAATTTTTGAAGCGAAGCACCAACCGGGAACGGTCGCCTATAGCATGGAACTCCAACTGAAGTTGCTCCAGGAAACCGCCGATGAAATGGCCCGCAACGGCTGCAAAAAGATAATCATCGTGAACGGCCACGGCGGAAACGAGCATTTGCTTCCCTTATTCGCCCAGGCGCAACTCGATCGCCCTCACGAATATGTTGTTTATGTCCTTGACGGCGAACGCAGCCGCCCCGGCGGGCCTCCCAAAAAATCAACCGGCATCGATTACCACGCCGGCGAAAATGAAACCTCCAACACCCTGGTCTCTCGCCCCGACCTCGTCCATCTCGATCGTGCCGCCAACGAATCCGGCGCCGACCAGAAACACATAAACCTGCCGGATGACATTTACACCGGCATCTGGTGGTACGGCCGCTTCCCGAACCACTATTCCGGTGACGGTTCGGTGGCCACCCGCGAACTCGGCGAGTGGAACATGAACAACTGGATCGCCGCCATCGTCGAAGCCATTCGCGCCGCCAAGGCTGACGAGCAAAGCCTAAAGCTCCAGAACGAATTCTACGAAAAGAGCAAACATCCCCTCGATACGCGGCCCTGATATGCAGTTGTGATGCGGGGACATCCACGCAAGCGGCATCGCTTCTGACATGCGCGTCAGCTTGATTTGCCAATCAGAAATGTTCAGCGGGTTTTGCTGAGTTGCTCGACCCAGCGGCGCAGCACTTCAAGGTACGGCGATTCCACATCGATAAATTCTAGGCCCATGCCGATGCGCGGCTTCACGATGCGCACCACTCCGAGGGCCTCCACTCTTTGGTCCTTCCGCGTCAGCGTCATGCGCACCCGCGCATTCGATGGGAACGGCTTGCTCGTGCAGACGAACGTCCCGCCCAAGGATATGTCCGATGTGACGCCTTCCGCCTTCGCTCCGCTCTCCATGTCCAGCAACTCGGCGTCCGCCGCAAACGGATAGCGAATACAGTACCGGCGGTCGCGCACGTTCATGCCCCGCGCATCGCCCTTCAATGTTCGGTCTTCCATGATGATTACGTTGCTCACAGTTTTTCTCGCCGGGCTGCCATCGGTTGCCGCCGACGGGGAGCGCACTTCCGGCTCCTTTTATTTTGCCCAATTCCCTCTTTTCTGCGCGTTTTTCCATCTCTCCCCCACTCCAATGTGACAATACCCGCCCTCCCTTCTGCTTCTTCAGAGCTTCCTCCCCGATATTACTTGGAACGACAAGCCAGCCCTTCTTCCACCCGCCCGCCCCCACTCCGCGTGCTAACCTGAAATCGGTCTCTCCCTTATCGCGCCATGAGCACACTATCCGACGGACTTCGCCAGAGCGATCGCGTGCGCTTCCGCATGCCCGTCGAAGCCAGCTGGGTCTCCTCCGCCGGCGTCACGGTCACCCAAAACGCCGAAACTCTCCTCGTCAGCCGCAATGGCGGCGTCCTCCGCCTCACCGAAAAACTTTCCATGGGCCAGGAGCTTCACCTCCGCCGCAATCTCGAAGGCGACAACTGGAAACACACCCGCGCCCGCGTCGTCGCCGAAATCGACCAGGACCCGCCCAATCACTTCCTCTACGCCATCCACATTCTCGATCCACGCGCCGATTTCTGGGACATCGACTTCCCCGCCCCACACAAAGGCGAAGAAGCTCTCGCCCGTCTTCTCATGGAGTGCAGCTTCTGCCAGCGCCGCGAAGTCGTCTATCTCAACGAGCTGCAATTGAAATCCTTCGAAATCCGCAAGTGCGTCGCGCGCGTCTGCAAGCATTGCGACTCGCCTTCCATCTGGATCGAATCACAATCCGAAGTCCGCGATCCTGAAGCCGGCGCCTCCGCCTCCACTGTCGACGAACGCGTCCTTCCCCGCCGCAACCGCACCCGCATCAAAGCCCGCATCCTGGCCTGCATCCGCCACCGCGGCTTTCAGGAAGAAATCGCCGTCTGCGAAGATCTCTCCAAAGGCGGCCTCAGCTTCCGCAGCCGCAATCAATACCCCGAAGGCACGCGCGTCGAAGTCGCCGTCCCGTTCACTCCCGGCACCGGCGCTATCTTCGTCCCCATCCGCATCGTCTTTTCCCAATCCATTCCCACCGCTGGCCTCCACCGCCACGGCGCCGCCTACATCAAGCCCCCGCTAGACGCCTAGTTCTCTTTTCCTGAAGGGGCAGCGCTTGTCGCCCGTCATTTCGACGGCAGGGAGGATCTCCCTTATCCTGCCCACCCCGAGCCCCTCATCCGACGGAAGCTAGAAACCTCTCTTCTCTCCATCACCGTACTGTCGACTCCTAACTTCTTCTCGCGCTACACTGGAAACCATGGGAATTCTGCGGCGGCTCTCACGTTTATACCGAGCGCTGTTCGCGAGGGACGGAAAGAGGACTCAAGACCACATGACCCACATCGTTGCCGGAAACATCGCTCCCGGTTTCTCGCTCAAGGCTCTCGACAACAAGGAATACTCGCTCGGCACCCTTCTGGAACGCGGCCCTGTCGTCGCCGCCTTCTTCAAAATTTCCTGTCCCGTCTGCCAATTCGCCTTCCCGTTCCTCGAACGGCTGTACAAACGTTACGGCGGCGACGGGGTAACGTTTCTCGGGATCTCCCAGGACGATGCGAAATCCACGGGCAAATTCGCCAAGGAATATGGAATCACTTTCCCGATCGTTCTCGACGACGAAAACGGCTACGCAGTCTCCAACGCCTACGGACTGACCAACGTCCCAACGATTTTTTTGATCGATACCGATGGCGCAGTAAAAGTGAGTTCGATAGGCTTCGACAAAAAGGACTTGGAGACAATTTCCGCCGACCTCGCCGAGCGCAAGAAAATATCGCTGGCGCCGCTCTTCCGCCCCGACGAAGTGGTCCCCGCCAACAAACCGGGATGAAGCTCGAAAAATTAGGCCCGGTCGGGCCGAAAGAGTTTTCCAGTTTCCAGCTCTCAGCTCTCAGCTCTCAGCTTTCCGCTTTTAGTTTTGGTTTTTTGAGTGCAGACAAAAATGAATGCAGCGTTTAAGAAATTACGCAGAACACGATTCCGAGAATTGCCGCCAGGCTAGGACTAGGGAAAAGGAAGGAAGTTAGCTGAGGTCGGCTTCTAAGACTTTTTTCTTGTGCTTGGGTGGCCGCTTGCGTTTGTCCGGAATGACGCGCGTAGCCGCCGGCGCAATCCCGGACTTGCGCGCCGCACGCCGCGCCTCCGTGCCTTTGTCCAAAATCTTTTTCCATTTCCGGTTCATTGAATTGCTTTTCAGGAATCCATTCCCGACGTGAACAAAATTAAAAGCTGAACGTCGCTTGCAAATCGATGCGACGATTCGACGTCGACTGAGAGAACGGCCGGCCGGCAAGTCCGTTCGAACGACCGAAAAGAGACGAACTCACGTCGCCGATGGGAGTATCCGGGTTCACGTTGTTAAACATGTTCCGCACGGCAACCGAAAACGTCAAGCCATAGCGATGATTCGAAAGATTGCTGTCGGGTCCGGCCGGTCCGCGGCCGCCAAAGCCGCCGCGCTGCCCAGGCCCTCCCCCGCCGGGCCCGCGCCCGAAAGTCCCGCCAGGGCCCGGGCCGCCACCGGGGCCCGCGTTTGCGGTTTCCGCTTTTTTCCCGAAGCCAAAGGCCTTGCTTAACCTGAGGTTCAACGTAAATTTTCCCGGGCCGGTCAAGAAATTGATGGGCACAATTTTTTCGCCGGGTTGCGGATTCGCATCAAAACATCCAAAAGGCGTCTGTTTGACGGACTGCGAAGCAGAAGGGCAAATAGCAAATGCGGCTCGCTGGTTGAACTGGAGGTCACCGAATGGATCTTGCGAAGTGGTGACGTTGAACGGCGTCCCGGAAGTGGCAATCATGAAGGGGCTCAACCGGAACGCGTAGGGCAGACTCGCCGTGCCGCCAATGAACATACGATGGCGAATGTCAAATGAAGCGCGCCCATAGTCTTCGCTGGGATCGAACGGATTGGAAGGAAAATAGCCGGAGCCGCCGGTGTCGCTTTTCGCGTAGTTCAATGTGTAGTAGCCGAAAGCGGAAAGTTTGGTTCCCATCCGAATGCTGCTGTTCACGATTAGCTGGTTCTGGCGGAAAACGCCATCCGATTGATACTGGAAGATATTGCCTTGATTCAGGAACTGACGCTGACCCCCGTTCGCGATGTCCGGCGCATTGATATTGTTGGTGAAAAACGCGTGGACACCCCGCGCGTTCAAATATGTCACGGCTAGATTTGCAGACTTGCCGAGCTGGCGTTCCACACTCACCCCAGTTTGCATGGTGTAGGGAGTGCGGAGATGTGGATTGACCGCGTATGTGGTCGCGGCGGTGCCCGACTGTTGAAGCTGGCTTACCGGTGGAGTGTTGCTCAAATAAAAATTGGGATTGTTCACAATGAACTGCTGTTGGATGCTTCCGTTGAGGCGCTGCTGCTGTGCCACCAGGTCATACCCGAAGCGGTCATAAAACATTCCAAAACCGGCACGCAGAACGGTTTTGGGGGGATTTTTCTGCGTCCCCCCAATGCCCCAGGCAATTCCCAGACGGGGCGCAAAGTCGGCATGATCGGAAATGTTGTTCTGAGTTTCAAATCGAAGACCATAACTTAAAGTGAGATTGGGACGAACGCGCCAGTCATCCTGGGCGTACAGCCCGGCGTCAAACCAGTTCACGTGAACGGTAGGGTCGCCCACGGGGCTAGCGCTCACGGAATAATTGGTCGGCCCGAAACCGCAATTGGTGAGACTCTGCACGCTCTGCCCATTTGCCAGACCCATCACTAACTGTCGGTATGCCTGGACACCGGTGATCTGGACGCTTGGACCGGGACAAGAGGCGCTTGTGGGTGGAGTCAGCCTTCTTCCAAAGGAAAATGCTCCGTTGAAATTGGCGGTCTGGAAGTTTTCGTCGCGGTTCGAGCGCACCCTTACGCCAAACTTCACGAAATGTTTGCCCACGGCCATGGAAGTGTAGTTCTGGATCTCGTAGCGATCGAGGGTGTCATTGAGCACGCCTTGAACGTTACCGCCAGAGGTAAATGCGCCTTGAACTTGAATCGTGGGGGTAGTGCTGACGGGAGTTTGGGCCTCGGTCGTCCGAAGGAATTGGAAGCGGGTTTCGTTGATGATTTTGGCGTTCACCACCTGGGTATCGCTGATTTGCAGGGTATGTTCGGCGTTGACGATGTTGAAACCTTGATTCGCCAGGTTGAACTGCCCGGTGCCTTCATTTTCGTCGGTGTTGTGAAAATACTGGTATCGCGCCGTGAGCGTGTTGGTGGGCGTCAGCTGGTAGTCGAGGCGCGGGCTGATTTCGTACCGCCTGCCTGGATTCGGCACGATAGCGCTAAACGGAACGATCTGAAACGTATTGGGATCCACAAAGGATTGCGTGTTGACGATTTTGAGGTCGATGACGTCGCGGCCCTCGGCGTTGAAAAAAAACGAGGCCTTCTTGCTGAGCGGCCCGCCGATATTTCCACTGTACTGGGTCGAATGATTGTCGGGCGAAGACATTCCAGCGGGAAGAATTGCAAAAGGATTGCGGGCGTTAAACGCAGCGGTGGTTCCCGTAAAGTATAGCTGCCCGTGGAATTGGTCCGTTCCAGGCTTAGTGAGAATCTCGATTCGCCCGTATCCGAGTTTGTCGTACTCCGCGGAAAATGGATTCTGATTGATGCGGATTTCGCGGATGGAAGCTTTGGGAGGGAGAGTGCCGGCAGTAAAACCGTCGATATAAATCTGACCGCCGTTAGGGCCCGCTGAAGGACCCGCGAGCGTTTGAAGTTCGGATTGCAGCTCGTCGGGATCGTCCGAGAGTGCTTCGAGGTCTTTGCCTTGCATAACCACCATTCCGGCGTTGTTGGAAGGATCGATATCGACCTTGGTGGAGGAGTCGGAGACTTCCACCTTTTCCTCCTCGACGTGGATGAGGAGTCCGATATTCAACTGTTGGGTCTGCCCGGCGAGAACCTGGACATCTTCCTTGGCGAAAATGGCGAAACCCTTGGCGACGGCCGTCACGGTGTAGATCCCGGGCGCCAGTCCCTTGAATTCGTAGAACCCGTCGCGGTTGGTGGAAGCGTCGAGCGAGGCGCCACCGGCGTTGGTCAGACGGACGGCGGCTTTTGCAATGACTCCGCCGGAGGGGTCGGTGACGACGCCGTTCAGTCCGCCAGTGGGAGTCTGCGCTTGCGAAATTCCGCCGAGCGAGAAAATCGACAGAAGAAGAATTAGGCTCAACTGCACGATTCGAATGGGCCGAAAACTCATCTGCGCTCCGGGCTGAAAACTTAAGGACTTGAGACGGCGCGGCATTATGGAGTGGCTGCTTCCCCGCCGCCCCCGCTGCTGAGGCTCCATGGCGAAAGGATGGTGGATGGGCTGCTCTTTGGGGAAGCCTCGAGAATGGGATCAACTCCAGCCAGCAAGGTAATGACCGTGGAAAAGCCGTTTAGCCCACCCTCGGTGGCCACCAGCATGACGGCGTCACCTTTCTGCAAGTCTCCCAACGTGGCTGCGGGAATGCGGCTGATGATCTGTTGTAGATCGGCGCTGCCGCCTCCAGCCTGTCCCATTCCGCCGGAGCCGCCAGCCCCCGATCTGCCTTGGGGCGCGGCACCGGGTTTCGTTGTTTGCTCGGTATTCGAAGCGTGTCCAGCACCGCCTGGAGCCGGCGCGGACGAGGGTGAATCGGCTGAAGTTCCTTTCAATCGCGCGGCGATCCGTTGTGCCATCGGCGCAGGCAACTTGCGCACTTGCGACTCCACCGTGATTCTCACAGTGATGGGTTTCTTTGAAACCAAATCCTGGATGGTGATAGTTCCGGCGGATGCATCGAGCGCGGAAATCGTACCGGCGATATTTCGAAACGTGCCGGAGACGATTTCATCGGCGGTGAATTCGGCGCCATCGGCGGTGCGCGAGCCGCGAGCGCGAAGCTGGTCACCCGGCTTGATCTGTTCGAGCGGGGCGGGCTTGGCGTCGTCAGACTTCACGGAGTCGAGAGCATACCTGCGCAAGATGGTGTCCTTGGAAAGATGAACGGTAACGGCCTTTTTTTTGCCAGCGGCTGGCAAAGCGACGCTGATGGTGTTGCCGGCTGCATCGACGCTGTTCACCAACCCTTCGAAGCCGTGTTTCTGCCACTCTTCGCGCTCGCGAGATTGTTTCTCGGCGATGTCCGCCTTTTTCATAGCGATCACGGATAGGGCCAGCACGGATTTCCCATCTTCAGCCAGCTTGCCGCGGACCAGAACGCGATCGCCGGGCTGGACGTCCGCCAACGGAATGGGAGTAGCGTCTTTCAAGTCTTTCTGGCCGGGGGCGATGCGAACGAGTTTCGTCGTCTCTTGAACTTGAACGGTCACATCGCTACCCGCATCCGTTGTCAAAGTGATGGTATTCCCCGAAATGGACTTAATGGTTCCAACGGGCCTGGCGACCGAGGGAGTTTGGGCGGTGGGCTGAGGCACGGATTGAGCCGGCGACGGCTGAGCCGACGCCGAGCAAAAGCAGATCAAGCTCAGGCAACCCGCTGAAATGAGCCGGAGGTTCAGACGCACGAACCACATCAAGATATTCATCTTCGAGTTCCCATCCCGAGCCGAGTAGGCACTATACGCTCCAGTTCTCTCGACCCCGCCTGACCGTGCACACCACACCTTGCGCCTAGCGTTTAGACGTTTCCAGACGCGGTTCATGTTACATGCCCGAAGATAAATTCCCGATTAACGCCGAAGCGGATGCACAGGCCCGGAAGTCTCTGAAATCGATCGCATTTAGGGAATCAAGTGACGAATTCTCGTGAAGTGATGCTGTTGGTCTTCATCCAGAACCCAGGAGAGTGGCGGAAGCGTGTGGGAGTCGAACCCACCATTCGACCCGCGAAGGACCGAATCACCGGCTTTGAAGGCCGGGAAAGTCACCGGACTCTTTTCGCCTCCGGAAACAGTATAGCGTGGGAGTGGTAACCGGAGCGGGAGGAGCGGCCCGCCTCGGAAGGCGGCCGCTACAAAATCGCTGCAGGGTCAGGCGCGCTGGGGGGCCAGGGCGGCGGTCTGCTGGGTGCGGATGAGGGCCGCGACGAGGTCGTAGAGCGCTGGGCTGGTGCAGACTTCGTAATACGGGTGCGTCGTAGGTCCACCGATTTTGCCGTCGGGAAGCAATTGGCGAGCAAAACCTTTGCGCAGAACGAGCAGTTCGACGGATTCGCCGAGCGGAACTTCTCCAAAATACAGTGAGACATTTTGCTTGCCCCAGGGCATATCGAGCCGGGTTTCAACAGAGTCGAGCGAAATCTCCTCGGAAAGCTTTTGAAAGCCTTCTTCGTTGAGCTCGATGCCGTTGTGGTTGTAACGCACCAGGAATTCGTCCAGCTCTTCGGGGGATGCGCCTTCCATGGTGTTGAGGAATTGAAAAACGGAAAAGTGCGTTTTCTGTCCGGCCAGCAGGCGTTTGGCAAGCTTGGCGCAGCCGGAGAGACGGTCGGAGAGATTTAGTGCCTTGGAAATCATGATGCGTGAATCGCCATCGGTCCAGTACGTGGGGGCGGAACCTTGAAAAGCAACTCCCAGGCCAAGTTCGAGCGAGGGAAGATCGCTCGCCGAAGCGCGGTCGTTGTAAGAGTTGCAGACGGCCAAAATCTGGCGGGAAAGGATGCAGGCCTTGGCGACCGGCCGCGCATAAGCGACGGTCGATTCCGTTTCGAAAATAGCGAGGATGATGGCATCGCCTTCGATGAATACTTTTTTCGCCGAATAACGGTCCAGAAGCTTCTTAACAGGCTCGTGCAGATTCAAACTGAAATGGGAAGCGGGGTTCAGCCCGCGGGAGAGCAAATCCTGGGTCATGCGGGTGGAGCCGCGCACGTCGGACTTGATGATGACGTGAGAGACTACGTGGTCCTGCTCCGGCCGGGCTTCCTCCTGAAGCACGCACTCGTACAACCGGTTGTTGAGGCGCGAAAGATCGCGCGCCGTTTCGGTGGTTACCAGGTTGATGCGCTCCATGCAGGCGGTCAGGTGTTCGGCGTCACGCAGATCCCGCCGGAGCCTGAGGAAGTCGCCGGCAAATCGCAGAACGAAAGCCTGCATCTCGTCGCGGGAGTAACGGCGGATCTTCCTGGAAAGTTCCTCGATGGCCTTGAGGGATAATTTCTTGGCGGGTACCTGCTTGAGGACCTGCTCGACCTGCTTCAGTTCGTCTTTGGAAACGAGGGCCCTGCGGAGCTGCTGCAAGTGCAGGGGCGGGCAAAAATCAGCGGCGATGGGGCGGATTTCATAACTGGCCAGAAGGTGAAAGAGAATCTCGGACTGTTCGAGACGGTCGTGAAGCCGCGCGAGCAAGCGCGCGCGAGCGGGGGCCTCGTCCTCCGGGGCGGAGCTGGCATCGAAGAGGCGCTTGGCGTTTTCCGGGTCGTTGAGGTATCCCCCGAGCTTCCCGGCATGGTCTTTTACGAAGAAATCGAGCTTCTGCCGGGCCGCGTCAATCTGCGGCTCCAGCTCTTCGAGCTTGCATTCCTGATGCTTGAGCCGGAGTTCGAGGTCATGCAACGAGGTCTTGATGCCGGCCTGATCGCCGGAGCTCAGTAGCTTGGTGAAGAAACCTTCGCCGCGTTCCAGACGTTTGCGAGTGTCTTCACGCTGTTCCTCCAGGTTGGCGATATCACTCCGAATGGCTTGCACGGATTCCAGGAGCTCGGTATGGGCCTGGATGGCTTCGGTGTGCGCCGGGTCGTGGCCAGGAGAAAAACCAGCCTCGCGGAGGAATTCCTGGAAGAGCGTGTCCATAGCCTCAAAGCGGTCGGGGTCGCGGGCATAATTGCCCAGGAGTACGTAATGCTCCAGAAAGAAAACATCGTCTTTGCCGCCGTCGAGGAAAATCAGGCGGTTCTTGCAAAGCTCGTAAAAGGGAGCGAAATCCTCGCCAAACAGAGCGCGGCGGGCTTTGGCGATGACGTTGTCCTCGACGTCGATGACCATTTGGGCTACCTGCTGTCCCAGGCGGCGGAGAACACTTCTGCGCGCGGATTGCAGCTCCGACAAGCGCGCCTTGATGACGTGAGCCTGTTGGCTGCGCTCGAAATGCTCGCCGCGCTTGCGAATCCACTCCTTGCCTTCCAGGATCAGGTTGGCAAACTGGTTGCCGAGCTCGAAGGTCAGAAATTTCAGCAAGCTCAGGCGAAAGAGCAAGTCGATTTCGATGTTCTTGTGATACTTGGCCTGCGTTAGAGCGCTTTGTAACAGTTCGGATACCAGCTTACGGAAGCCGGTGTTGTCCGGTCCTCGCGTGGGGCGTAATTCGATTCCTGGAAGATAGGCACTGCTGGTGTGCTGGCGAATCAAGTCGAACAGATATTCGCGAGCCGACTGGACGAATCTGGGGCTCAAGAATACATCGTGGTGGATGTTATCCACGCCGATCGCCAGCGATCCCATGGGGATGGTGACGTTGTAGCTCTTGAGTTCGGAGCCGGTCTCTTCGGCGGCGGTGGGCGCTAGTAGTTCGTTGGACATTTACTTAGCCAAGAATGGCTAATTTCACGTTAGCAGCCGCAGGGGGGCCGGGCAAGAAATCCGGACAGGTGCGTAGCCAGAGAGTTAGGGAGGCGTCAGAGCGGCGGCGACCGAAGGCTTAGAGCACAGTGATTCGGCGGGAGTCACCCCCGAGATGCTCGAGACGGACACGGATCTGCGGCCAAGGAGATTGCGGGGGGAAGCGTTCGGACCACTCCAGAACGGCGATGGAGGGGGTGGAGAAGATATCTTCCATGCCGAGAGTCTCAAAATCGTGGAAATTCTCGATGCGGTATAGATCGGCGTGGTAGACCTTGGGGGGCTTTCCGTAGACGTGAACAAGGGTGAAGGTGGGGCTGGTGACGTCGTCTTCCTTGGCGGCGCCGAGGCCGGAGACGATTCCCTTGGTTAACGTGGTCTTGCCCGTCCCCAGGTCACCGGTGAGAAGAATCAGCACCGGAGGCTTGAGGCGCTTGGAGAATTCTCTGCCCCAATGGGTGGTTTCCTCGGAGCTGTGGGTGATGATTTCCTCAGGCACGGAAGCGAATCTCCCTTAGCAACCACTCCCTAGCCCGGGGAACAGCGTGTGCAACCTCGCTTGCTAACATGCCGGAAACTTCCCCTTCTTCAGCGGCGAGCAAGTCTGCGGCGACGCCGTGCAGATAGACTCCCAAAGCCAGAACGCGCACCCAATCAGTGGTGCCGAATTGTGCCGTCAGCGCCCCGAGAATTCCCGTTAGCACGTCGCCCGAACCGCCTTTGGCGAGACCGGGATTCCCGGAGGTATTCACGAAGAGCTTTCCGTCTGGCGCGACGACGAGCGTGCGGAAGCCTTTGAGAATTACGTGGGCGTTCCACTTTTTTGCTGAGTCCAAAGCGGCGGCTACGCGATTCTCCTGTACCCTGGCGGTGCTCGTGCCGAGCAGGCGCGCCATTTCACCGGGATGCGGCGTGATGGCAAGGAATGGAGTTTTGCGCTGGCGCAGTAATTCAGGGCGGCCTGCGAATGCATTGAGTCCATCCGCATCGAGAATCAGGGGCAATTCAGTATCAGCGGTTAAGCGGGCGATGAACTCTTGGGTCTCCGGGTGAGTACTGAGACCGGGGCCAACCGCCAAAACAGTTTTGCCCGAAGCAATCCGGGCGAAGCTGCCACTCTCCAAATTGTTCCTCGAGATTGCGCCGTCTGCAGTGCTTTCCAGAACCTCGGTCATATATTCAGCGTGGGCAGCCGCCACAGGGGTTTGAACCGGAGATGGAGCGGCGATGGTCACGAGCCCGGCGCCGGAACGCAGCGCGCCGAGACCACTGAGCGCGGCAGCGCCCGATTTTCCGGCCGAGCCCGCCACCAATAACACGTGTCCAAACTTTCCTTTGTGCCCATCCGCCCCGCGAACCAGCGGCAGGGATGCAAATTCGTCCGGGCTGAGCCAGCGCAGCGCGCCTTTTCCCAGTTCTTCAATCAAATCTACAGGGGAGCCAATTGGGACTACTTCCAGAGATCCGCAAGCTTCCGCGCTGCGCGAAAGCAATTGGCCAACCTTCGGCGCGGTGAAGGTGACGGTGCGGTGGGCGAACAGCACGGGGCCGACAGGCGCATCCCCGTCAGATGGCAGACCCGAAGGTGTGTCTACGGAAAGAATCAGAGCGGGCCGCGGCAGAGTGGCATTGCGCGACAGCCGGTTGATGTCTGAGATCGCGCGCGCAATCACGCCGGTCGCTGCTCCACGCAGCCCCGTTCCCAGCATGGCGTCGACTATGACCGCCGCCGAACCCACCCCGGGTAACATTCGTTCCCAGTCCTTTTCGCTGACGATGGGTTCGATTTTGTTCCCCACGTCGCGCCAGCGAGCGAGATTCACCGCCGCGTCCCCAAGCACGTCTTCCGGTTTGCCAAACAGGAGAACGCTTGTCGTCAGGCCGACCTCTTTCAAGTATCGCGCGGCGACAAATCCGTCCCCTCCATTGTTGCCTTTGCCGCACAAGACGGAAACGCGGACATTGTCGCGCCCGGCCACGATTCGCCAAATGACATCCGCTACTTTGCGGCCGGCGGCTTCCATCAATTGCAGGCTGGGAATAGCGTAGCGTTCGGTGGTGAGGCGGTCGACTTCGCGCATTTCGGCGGCGGTGAGGGCTTTCATGGGAGGCTCACGGCGAGCTCACAGCATCCAGCCGCCGCTGACATTGACGACCTGTCCGGTAACGTACTCGGCCTCTTCGGAGGCGAAAAAAGCCACTGCCGCGGCCACGTCTTCCACCGTCGGCGGGCGCCCGATGGGGAAGCGTGCGTCGCGAATTTTGCGGGCCTCTTCAAGCGTCAGTTCATTTTCATCGATGCTGGAAGGGTTTACCACGTTCACGGTGATGCCGTTCTTGGCTTCCTCGAGCGCCAAGGACCGGGACAACGCTACCACCGCGGCCTTGGCCGCGGCGTAAGCAGAAATTTTCGCCTGGCCGAAAGCGCGCTCCGCGCCCACGGCGCCCAAATTGATGATCCGGCCCCAGCGCGCCTTGCGCATATGCGGCAAGACAGCGCGGCATATGTACAACACCGTGTACAGATTCGAAGTGAAGATGCCCTGCCAGTCCGGTAGCGACGACTCCGCCAGCGTCCCCCAGCGAAAATCGCCGACGTTGTTGACGATGACGTCGAGCCGCCCAAAACGATCTACGACCGTCTTGATTAACTGCTCGCAGCGGCCCGAATCGATGATGTCCGTTTCCACCGCGACGCAATCTACCCCAATTGCCTGCAATTGCCGCAGGGTCTGCTGCGCCGCGACTTTGTTAGAGCGATAAGCAATGGCCATCCGCGCGCCATCCTGCGCCAGCCTCAGCGCCAGTCCACGGCCGATACCTCTGCTCCCGCCTGTAACCAGCGCCACCCGATTGCGAAGCGACATTACTTCTCCCCCGGCAAAATCTCATGAAAGATTTTCAGTATAGCTTAGCCGCCGTAGAGGTACTACCGAAGCCGCGCTACGATCACGGTCATGTCGTCGGCTTGCTCGGGTGTCCCGGCCCATTCCTCAGCCGCTGCCATCAGTGACTCCGCGACCATGAGTGGCGCGGCTCCGTGCAAGCGGACCGCGGTTTCCTGCAGGCGGCGAATTCCAAATTCCTCTCCGTAAACGTTCTCCGGCTCAATCAAGCCGTCGCTGTATCCGATCAGCGACGAGTCGGGGCCTACCGTGAGGGATCCTTCTTCATAGACGTAATCTTCCATCACTCCGAGGACCATGCCACCTTTATCCAATTGCAGGGAACTGTCTTTGCAGATCAGAAATGCAGGCAGGTGGCCGGCGTTCGTATAGCGCAAAGTTCGCGTGGCGCTATCGTAGACGGCGATGAAAAAAGTAGCGAAGCGGTCGTCGCCGGTATTGCGCACCAGGTGCTTGTTCAACCGTGCAACCAGCTCCGCCACGCTCAATCGTTCGCTTCCATCCGTGAGCATCTGGCTGCGCAGGGCCGCCTGCAGACTAGCCATCAATAGCGCCGCTGAGATTCCCTTCCCCGAAATGTCCGCGATGGCAATGGCAATATGCGTTGGGCTGAGCTGAATGAAGTCATAGTAGTCGCCGCTGACGGAACGCGCGGCCTTGCAGATGGCCTCAATCTCAACACCCGGCACCGATGGCAAAGTGCTGGGAAAGAGCTGGTTTTGAACCTCCCGCGCGATGGATATTTCATTTTCAAGACGACGGCGCTTGTTTTCCTCTTCGATGAGCTGACTGATCGAACCGGTCATCCGATTGAACGATTCAGCCAACTCGCCCAGTTGGTCGCGGCGCTCGATTTGCACGCGGTGGGAAAAGTCCATGGCTTGCACATATTGCGTGCCGCGGTAGAGATCGGCAACGGCCCTAGTAATCCTGCGCGTGAGTACGATTCCCGTGGCGAACGCGGCGGCTTCGACAAGCAGGAAGGCAATTCCCAGAAGGAAAAAAAAGATAATATAAGAGTCCCGCAGTTCGCCGAGCGACGTGAAAATCCGCCCATTCAACCTGGATGGGCGAGCAGTGGAAGCGGCGAACACTGGGCGCACGGGCTCAACCTTGCCATCGGGCCCGACATACACCGAATCAAGCCTGGAGACTACGTCCACAGGACTATCAATCCAAAACATCGCCTTCTGAAGGGTCCGATTCCGCGCCACGATCGGCCGTGCCACCACGTATTGCGTGTCCCCGGACGTATATTTGAGCCCGGACTTCGCGGCACCTGTGTCGCGCTCCATGAGATTCAATTGGATGGCCCCCAGATCGGGAGCGACTGTGCTCAAAAAATCGGGCGTTACGGGTACGCGGAGCGTGACGACCCGCTCGCCCTTGCGATCTGCCATGATCCTCATGCCGACGATTGCGAGTGCATCACCCTCCTGCAACAACCCCGCGAAGCCCCTCTTCCCCGCCGGAATCACCCTTCGGGAAAGCGTCTGGTCATTCGAAAACCGGATGCTTAAGCCGGGGAGTTCGCGATCGTGAACCGCATGGGACTGCGCCGCGAGTATGCGCTCGGAGTCTTGGTCCGTGACGCTTGGTGGAAGCGTTTGATGCGCGATGGCGATGTGCTCGGAGATATCCGCGAGCATGCTAATGCGCTGGTGGATATCCTCGTAGAGCAAATAGGCGCCCAACTGGGAATAGAGAATTCGAGCGGCAAGAACAACCAGCGTCACGATTGATAGAATCGGGACCGCGGCAATAAACAAGTAGGCGACAATCAGCCGGTTGCGCAGGCTCCATAGAAGCCGGCTTCTCCACCAACCAATCAGCCGGAACAGCAAATAAACGCCCGCAAGCACCGCCAAATACTTCAAAAAGCTGAATACGCCGCCTTTGAAGTCAAAAACGGCGGCCAGCAAACCCGCAGCTACAACCGCGGTGGAAGCGACATCGGGCCACGCGAGGCGGCTCCAGATTTCTTTGAGGTTAGCGCGGAAGGGTGTCATCGTGCCGTCAACGGAAACACTACTTTACCTGAATCCGCGCATCGAAAGCAGGGGAAGCATTTGACGAGAAAAATGGGCCGGACCACCGGCCCGCAGGAACTAGTTTATGCCGTTGCGAACTTTGCTGTGTTTTACGCCGTAGGTGAAGTAAATGACCAGCCCAATGATGAGCCAAATAATCAGACGCACCCACGTAACTCTATTCAGACTAGCCATGAGCCCCAGCGAAACAATAATTCCCATGATAGGCACGAAGGGCACCCAGGGTGTCCGGAAGGGCCGCTGCAGGTCCGGCCGGCGAACGCGCAGAATCATCACCGCCGCGCAAACAATAACAAAGGCCAGGAGCGTACCGATGCTCACCATCTGCCCCAGGCTGCCAATGGGGACAAGCGAGCCGAAGATGGCGGCGCCCAAACCGGTAATTGCTGTGGACTTCCATGGAGTGCGAAAACGCGGGTGGATATGGCCTGCCCATTTCCAGAGCAAGCCGTCGTTGGCCATCGAATAAAACACTCGAGATTGCCCCAGCAACATCACCAGCATCACCGTGCTCAAGCCTGCCAGCGCTCCCGCGTTCACCACGTAACTGCCCCATTTGACGCCCGTTTCGCGAATGGCCAGCGATACCGGCGCCCCGATGTTGAGGCGCGAGTAGTGAACCGTAGCAGTCAGCAGCCCGGACACCGCGATATAGAGGAAGGTGCAGATCACCAGCGAACCAAGGATGCCAATGGGCATGTCTTTTTGCGGGTTGCGCGCCTCCTGAGCTGCCGTCGAAACTGCATCGAAACCGATGTACGCAAAGAAAACAACTGCGGCACCTCGCAAAACGCCAGACCAGCCGTAGGCCCCGAAGGTACCTGTGTTGGGCGGCAGAAACACCTTCCAGTTCGCATGCGCGATGTCCGGGTGCTTCAGGACGAAGGGAAGCGCCACGGCGATGAAGGTCAGCACCGCGAAAAGCTTCACGAAAACGATCCCCGTGTTGAAATTCGCCGATTCCTTAATTCCTATGATCAAAATGGTGGTAACTCCAAGGATGGCCAGGAACGCAATCAAGTTGAAACTCGCCGTGGCGTGCGGCAACGCCGCCAACTGCTCGGCAGGCAAATTAAACGTGGCCGCCGGCCCCCACCGGCCATCGACCATGACCCAAAGGGCTCCCGGCACGTCGCAGATCTGCGGTGGCAATCTGATGCCGTAGTCCTGCAGGAACGCTACCAGCGTGCTGCTCCAGCCGCTGGCTACGGTTGCAGCGCCAAACGCGTATTCCAGGATCAAATCCCAACCGATGATCCAGGCAATCAGCTCGCCAAGTGTGGCATAACCATAGGTATAGGCAGAGCCCGCGATAGGAATCATGGAAGCGAATTCGGCATAGCAGAGGCCGGCGAACACGCAGCCAGCCCCTGCGAGCACATAGGAGAGCATGATCGCCGGGCCGGCATAGAGCGCCGCCGCCGATCCAGTGAGGACGAAGATGCCCGCGCCGATGACGGCACCTATTCCAAGAGTGATCAGGTTCACCGGTCCCAGCGCGCGCTTCAGACTGTGCTTTCCGGTGTCGCCCGCTTCCTTCATGAGCGTGTCGAGCGACTTCGTCGCGAACAAGGGGTTGCCCATGCAACTCCTCCTTTGGGGGATCGGTCCGATCCCAATTCCTGCTGCCAATTTGGCCTTATGCATTGTAGGGGCGCAGCATGCTGCGCCCCTACGACTAAATTCGATTATTGTGTGGAACCAGTTCTGACACTCCGCCTCGACCACCGGGACCAGACTAGATACACCGGAACCCCAATCAGCACGATCTCCAGGCCCTTTCCCGCCGTTTGCGTCTGGTAAAGCAGAAGCACAATCATAATCGTTGCTGCCGCCACCACGTAAAGCCCGGGAACAATCGGGTAACCAAAGGCGCGATACGGCCGCTCGGCCTCCGGGCGTTTCGCGCGCAGCAAGAAAATCCCTATAATCGCCAGCACGTAGAAGAGCAACGCGGCAAACACGACGTAATTGAGCAGGTCGCTGTAAAGATTCCCATAGGTCACTGCACCGGCCGCATCCACCCGTCGTGTGCGCAGCAGGATCAGAATGGTGATCCAAATCCCCTGATACAGCAACGCTGATCCGGGAACCCCTCTTTTGTTGAGCGTGCCAGTAGATTTGAAAAATAGCCCATCTTTTGCCATGGCGTAGGCCACGCGCGCCCCGGCAAGAATCAATCCATTGTTACAACCAAAGGTCGAAACGATAATCGCACTGGCCATGATCATCGCCCCCGTCGGTCCGAAGATGGCATTCAAAGCCGCGCTGGCCACGCGATCGTCCGGAGCGGTCTGGATCTGAACGAGCGGCAGCGTGCAGAGGTATGCCAGATTCGCCAGACAGTACAGCGTGATCACAATGATGGTGCCGAAAGCCATGGAAAGCGCCACGTCGCGCTTCGGGTTCTTCACTTCCGCGGCGGTGAAGCCGATGTTGTTCCAGGCATCAGCCGAAAAAAGCGAGCCGACTTGCGCAACGCCGTACGCCACAAACAGCCCAAACGCCCCGCTCGCGGCGGTAATCGTCGGCACGAAGCTTTTCAGGAAATTCGCGCCCGGTTCGATGGTCTGCGCGTTGCGAATCGTCCAGAAATAGCTGAAATTCTCGGTAATGGCTCCGGCGTTTTTTCCTACAAAAATCCCCAGGAAAATTAACCCCAAAAGGGACAGCGTCTTTGCGCTGGTGAACACATTTTGGATCAGCTTCCCAAGCCGCACGCCCAGCGTATTAATGAACGTCAGGAACACGACCATCAGCACACCCACCAGCTGCTGAATCGAAAGACTGATCGCGTACTTCGAGCCGAGGGCGATGGGGTGAACGATCCACACGTTCGGAGAAATCGATGGCACCAAAACGCCAAGATAGCGCGCGAAACCTACCGCCACCGCCGCGATCGTCCCCGATTGAATCACCAGAAAAAGCGTCCACCCATACAGAAATCCCCAAAGCGGCGAATAAGCTTCACGCAAATAAACGTACTGACCACCAGCGTGCGGAAACAGGGCAGCCAATTCTCCAAAGGAGAGCGCGGCAGAGATTGTCAGCAGTCCAGTGAGAATCCACGTCAGTAGCAAGCCGCCGGCCGATCCCGTTTGCCGCGAAATATCCGCCGCCACAATAAAAATGCCCGACCCGATCATCGAGCCGACGACAATCATCGTGCCATCGAACAATCCAATAGCCCGCACAAAGCCCGGCTCGCTCTTCTGGTTTGTTTGTGGGATAACGTTCGAGGTATCGGCCATTCAGAAGCGCCTCAGACAGCAGCCGCGGGCTTCGCGGTTTCCAGAAGTTCTACATACTGCCGCGCCCGCTGCCCCGGATCGGACGCCAAAAGAATGTCACCTATGACCGCCACGGAATCGGCGCCCGCTCGAATGACTTCTGCGGCGCGCTCTAGCGTGATCCCCCCAATAGCCACAATTGGCTTGTCCGTGAGTGGCCGAACCCGCCGGATGAATTCGATTCCAACCACGGGCTCCGGATTGGCCTTAGTGGAAGTGGAAAACACCGGCCCAACGGCAACATAGTCAGCCGAAGTAGCGGCGGCGGCACCTTTGAACTGCTCAATGTTGTGTGTCGAGACACCCAGAAGCTTCCCCGCTCCCATCACCGAGCGTACCGCTTCCACACGCAAATCCTCTTGTCCCACGTGGACGCCGCTCGCGTCTGCGGCAGCCGCCACGTCCGCCCGGTCATTCACCACAAATGTCACACCCTTCGGAATGAGCAAGGAAGCGAGGCGCTTCGAAGATTCGAACAATTCGCGCGCGCTCGCCCTCTTATTCCGGTATTGGAGCAGCCGGACACCCGAGGCCGCAAGTCTTTCAGCACACTCTGTTTCGGGAATGGTAACCAATGCTGCGTCTAATATCACATAGAGCCGCGGTAGAACAAGGCGCTTCAACGTTTATTTTCCGTTCGTTCCCAGCAATCTTTCGATGAAGTGGGTATCGAACTTCCCCGCCGCAAAATCGGCATCCGCCAGAATCCGCCGGTGCAGCGGGATCGACGTCTTGATGCCTTCGATCACGAACATCTCCAGCGCCCGCTTCATCCGCCCGATGGCCTCCGCGCGGTCGCGTCCCTTGACGATCAGCTTGGCAATCATCGAATCATAATACGGCGGAATAACGGCGTCGGCATACGCCGCCGAATCCACGCGCACGCCCGTGCCTCCTGGCGCCTGGAACGTCGTAATGCGTCCCGCCGATGGCACAAACGTCACCGGATCCTCGGCGTTGATCCGGCACTCAATAGCGTGCCCCGAAGGGATAATCGCCCCCGTTGCGTCTTCCATCTTTTCGCCCGCGGCAATCCGGATCTGCGCCTTGATCAAATCGACTCCTGTAACCAGTTCCGTCACCGGGTGCTCGACCTGAATGCGCGTATTCATCTCGATAAAGTACATCGCGCCGTCCTGATCCATCAGGAACTCGACTGTCCCTGCGTTGGTGTAACCGATTTGTTCCAGCGCCTTCACCACCTTGTCGCCAAGATCCTTCCGCCGCTTGGCATCCATCGCCGGCGAAGGCGACTCCTCCACCAATTTCTGATGCCGCCGCTGGATGCTGCATTCGCGCTCGCCAAGATGGATCACTTTTCCATGCTGATCGCCCAGCACTTGAAACTCGATGTGCCGGGGATGCTCGAGAAACTTTTCTGCATACACGTCCGGTGTGCCAAACGCTTGTTGCGCTTCGCTTCGGGCCGTCTGGTAAGCGGCCAGAAGTTCATCCTGCTGGCGCACCACGCGCATGCCGCGCCCGCCACCGCCCGCGGAGGCCTTGAGAATCAGCGGATACCCGATGCGCGCCGCCTCCTTGGCAAGCTGGTCCTCCCCTTCAACGACGCCTTCGCTCCCCGGAATCGTAGGCAGACCGGCGGTCTTCACCTCCCGCCGCGCGCGGTCTTTTTCCCCCATCATCTCGATGATTTCCGGCCGCGGCCCAATAAAAGTGATTTCCGAGGCTTCGCAGACCTTGGCGAAATTGGCGTTTTCCGAGAGAAACCCGTACCCCGGATGGATAGCATCCACGTTCGTAATTTCCGCCGCGCTGATCACCTGCGGGATGTTCAGATAACTCTCGCTGCTCCGCGCCGGCCCGATGCAAACCGCCTCATCCGCAAACCGGACATGGAGCGAGTTGCGGTCCGTTTCGGAATAGACCGCGACCGTGGATATCCCCAATTCCTTGCAGGCGCAGATGACCCGCAGGGCGATCTCCCCGCGATTGGCAACTAGGATTTTTTGGAACATGTCTGGCGTGCCGGCTATTTCTTCCGGCTTGGACGGATGCCGAAGAGCGGCTGCCCGTATTCCACCGGCTGTCCGTTTTCGACGAAGATCCGGATGACCTCGCCGGTCGCATCCGATTCAATTTCGTTCATCAGCTTCATCGCTTCGACGATGCACAGGACTTTGCCGGTCTCTACAAACGTGCCTACCTTCACGAACGCCTCGGTCCCCGGGCTAGGAGACTCATAGTAGGTCCCGACGATGGGGGACTTGACCAGATGCAAATCTTCGCCGGATCGCGGCTCGGCGGCAGATGTCGGAGCGCCCCCGGACGCCGATGGGGAAGCTCCCAACGATCCAGGTACGATGATCTCGGGCGCCGTCAGCATCCGTGAAGCGGAAACCGCTATCCCAGCCGAAGGCTTGCGCAGCCGGATCCGCAGATCGCCCCTGGAATACTCGAATTCCTCTAGATTGTGCTCCGTCATGAACTGAAAGAGCTGTTCGATCTGCTGAATTTCCGGATTGCCGAACGATGAATTGGAATTGCTGGGCTTTTTGCGTTTCATGCCTGTTCTAGATCTCGATGAGATCCCGCGGTACGCGGGTCAGTACTTCCGTACGGTCAGCGTGAACGGCGACATCGTCTTCAATGCGGATCCCCCCGATACCCGCCGCATACACCCCAGGTTCGATGGTGATGACGTTGCCGGGCTCCAGGCGCCTTTTCTGCCCCCGCGCCACCCTGGGGTCCTCGTGCACTTCGAGTCCAAGCCCATGGCCCGTGCTGTGTACAAAGAGTTGGTCCAAGTGATACTCGGCCAGGACTTTCCTCGCCGCCCCATCGACATCCCCGCAGGCCGCGTCGCTCTTTGCCGCCGCGATCGCCGCTGTCTGGGCCTCTAGAACCGCTTGGTACCACGTACGTATGCGTTTTGAGGCCCGCCCCACATGGACCGTGCGGGTAATGTCGCTGCAATAGTGGCCGAGTATAACACCCAGGTCCAGCACGACCAACTCATTTTTCCTCAGTCGCTTGGCCGTGGGGCGCGCATGCGGCAGCGCGGCCCTCTCTCCGAAGGCGACTATCGTTTCAAACGCCGGTCCGGACGCACCTCGCTTCCTCATTTGATACTCGATCTCCGCCGCCACCTCAAATTCACGAATGCCCGGTTTCAGCAGGCCGATGGCGGACTGGATGACATCCCCAGCCAAGATCGCTGCCCGACGCATTTGCGCCAGCTCTGCCGCATCTTTGCGAATCCGCAGGCTCTCGACCTTGCCGGGAGTGGCAACCCATCGCACCCGCGTCCCCGTCGCTTTGCGAAGTCTCTGCAGTTGCCCCACGCTCACCTGATTGGAATCGAACCCCACGCGGCGGAACCGCGATTCCTTTAAGAATTCGCCCACCGCCCCAAACAGAGAGCCTTTGTGTTGCAGGATGTGTACTCCCGCCGTCTCGGCACGCCCTTGTGTCAGGAACCGGCCATCCGTGATCAGGTTGGTGCCCTTCCTCGACACGACGAGGGCGCCGGACTCCCCGGTGAACCCGGTTAAATAAAACCAGTTCGCCGGACTGGTCACCAGCAGCGCCTCAATTTTCTCGTCAGCAAAGCTCGAGGTCAAACCCCTGCGCCGCGGATGCAATGCAGTCTTCATAAATGGAACGAGGAGACCATCGTCTCCTCGTTGAAGCCAAAGTTAGAGTGGTATTCCCTGAATTACCCCGGGATAATCCGCGGGGTCAGGAAGAACATCAGTTCTTGCGACGACATCGTAACGCTGGTCCGCTTGAACAAGTTCCCGATCAGCGGCAAGCTGCCCACCACCGGTACTTGGCTAATGTCCGTGCGCTGCGACGAGACGATGATGCCTCCGATTACTACTGTACCGCCGTCGGCCACCGTCACTTTGGTCTCCGCAGCCTCCGTATCAAGAGCCGGAATTCCCGACACGCGCGGAATACCGGTGTCGATCTGTGTATTTTCCACAAGCACGTCCATGAATACCGTGCCTTCGGCAGTGATTTGCGGCGTGACTTCGAGTTTCAGCACGGCGTCGATGAATTGCACTGAAATCGTGTTATTGATCGTCGTCTGAATCGGGATCTTGGTACCCTGTTTGACCGTCGCCTTTTCATTGTTCTGCGTGATGACCTTGGGCTTGGAAAGCAATTTGCCGACGCCCTTGGCTTCCGCCGCGGTGATGAACAAGTCGACGGCAAAGTTCGGCGAACGGTGGCCAAGGAAGAGCCCGCTGGTGGGCGCCGACGCTGCTAAGTTCGTGTTGAGCGGCATGGCCCCGCTCCCTGGGGTGGTGGCCCCGCTACCAGCGACGACAAGTGGCGGCGTTATTGCGCTCTGATTGATTTGACTCGTACCGACGGTCGAGTCGCCACCGATAATATTTCGACCGCCCAGCGAGGTGCCGGAAAACGCTAACTGCGTTCCAATATCCCGTGCAAACGAACGCGACGCGGAAACCACGCGCGCTTCAATTTCCACTTGCTGCGACTTGCGGTCCAGTTGGCGGATTAGATTATCGATAACCGGAATGACCGACGGAATGTCGCGAATGATGAGCTGGTTCGAGCGGTCATCGAACAGAATGTCTCCGCGTGAGCTGAGGAACTTCTTCAGAGTTGTCGCCATCGAAGCGGCCTTGGCATAACTTAGCACGCGGGTGACGGTCACCGGCGCGATGGCTTCGGCTTGCGCCTTCTCCAAATCACGCTGCGTTTCGGCTTCCGTCTTCAAAGTGGACCGAGTCGCAATCCGCAAAACGTTGCCGTTGAGTTGCTTGTCCAGGCTGTTGTTCTGCAGCACGATGTCCAGCGCCTGATCCCAGGGTACTTCATCCAGGACGATCGTCAGGCTCCCCTTCACCGCGGGGTCCAATACCACGTTCAGGCCGCTGATTTCGTGGATTAAGCGGAAGAAGTCCTTAAGATCCACGTCCTTCAGATTTACCGAGATTGGCTCGCCCGTATATTTCCCCACTGGAGCTGCTGCCGCAGGGGCCGGGGCTTGCGCTGCGGACGCTGCCGCCATCGTCGTGGCTGCCACGTTCGCCTGCTGCACGGCTTGCTGAGCCGCCGCCTGCTGCGTCGTAGAATCTGGACGAACCGGTTCCTTCTTCCCGCTGAACGATGCCAGTATGACTGAGGGCTGGGTCAGTTCGCCCGGCAAAGCGAAACGAGGAGCGGAAATCTTCAAATCCTTAGACGTGTGCACCACGGCCAAGCGCGGCGACGCGGTTCCGTAACGGAATTCTGGCCGCGACTTCTCGTTCTGCGGTGATGTCAAAGTTGTCAGGCTCGCCGCTGGCACGACAGGCGCCACTGACGGTGTCTCGAAGTAAATGACCACCGCCTCGCCTTCCCGAGCTACCTGGTAAGGGGTCGCGGTCGTCAAATCCACAACCACGCGCGCCACATTCGGCCGGTATTGCCCGATGCGCACGCCGCGCACAGGAGCCGATATCCCCGGGATCACTGTCTTTTGCACCGCCAGCCGGGCACCCGCGAAATCCAGCACCAGGCGGTCGGGGTTCTGCATGCGGCCTGCATGAACCTCCAGGCGTCCCTCGCCTTCCACGCGTACCGCTGAGCGTTCCGGCGCTTGCGTGATGGCCACGCTGGAGATCACCGCCGCACTTGCCGTTACACCGGCGGGCGCCTGCGTCTGCGCAAGCACGGGGCTGCTCGCCAACGCCATGCTTGCAAGGATCAGGTAGCCATGCCGAAAGGCCGGCCAATTCGTCTTCATTGCGATTCTCCTGGACTGGAGTAAATTCGTTTATTTACCTGGTGCTCGACGGGCTTCCCGAAAGCATCTTTGCCTTCTTCATGGAAGGAAACGCCGTCCATCGAAATCTTTTCCACGCTGCCGTCGTACAACCGGTCGCCTTCGCGCAAGAAATACGTGCGCGCTTGCGGATTCGAAACCACCGCGATCATTCCATTCGGCGACCGCACGATGCCGTCAAGGCGCAACGTGCTCACCTGCAAACCGAGTTTCCCCGGTGGCAGATTTGCCGGGGCCTTATTTTGTCGGCCAACCAACGACTCGAAGGGATCTCGCCGCGCCTGCTTTATTTCGCTTTCCGCGGCCGCCGGTGCTGTGCCCGGTATGGAGGGCTTTTCCACCGCCTTTTTCGCAGCCCGTTTCCCCGTCGGCTTGCCTTTTGCCTTCGCGGCGGGCTTCGCCGCGGTTTTGTTTGCCGGTTTGCTTGCCGGCTTGGCCGCTTGCGGCGCAGGCTTCGTGGCCGCCGGTGCCGGCTTAGCCGCCTGTGCTGCAGGCTTGGCCGCCTGTGGCGCGGGCTTGCTCGCGGCCGGCGCTGCTGGTTTGGCCCCTTGCTGCGCGGGCTTGGCTGCGGACCCCGGTGCGGGCTTCGCACTCTGGGGCGTGGCCGGGTTCGCCTGCGCCCACAAGCCGGGCGTCGCTGCCGCCATCAATATCCCTAGTCCGAGAGTTGTCACTGAACGCATAGTTCGCTCATTCCCGCTCAGGGTTTCTTAGCCGCGCCGGCTGGTGGTTTGGCTCCGGCTGCTGGAGCCACACCCGAATCGGCGGGCTTAGTAAAGAATGTTGTCGCTGTGAAAATTCCAGATACGGTTGTTCCAGGGCGCACGGCGTACTTCGCGCCCTTTGACTTCTCCGGATCGTCAAACGTCAGGTCGCCCACATTGATAATCCGCGACAGCCGGCCCAGCCTCCCGAAGAAATCCAATACATTAAAGTACGGGCCGTCGGCCTGCACTTCAAAGGGCATCTCGTAGTGGTATTCCTTGGGAACTATCGCCTGCGACGTCAGCCGTCGGATCTGCACGTTCGATGCGCTCGCTGCCCCCTGCAACAGCCGGATGAACTCGTCGGTTTCTTTTTCTTCGGGCACGATGGTCTTCAGCGTGTCCAGTTGCTTCGATAACGCGTCCATCTGCTGCTTCAATTCTCCGTAGCGCTGCTTGTACACCTGTAATTGTTGAACTTCTTGGTTAAGCTTCGTGCGCGTTACTACCGCAGCGTCCACCTCGTCCCGCTCCCGCGCGATCGGCGAACCCGGAACGTACACGCCCACCAAGACCAGCACCACCGCAACCGCCGCCGCCACCAGCGCCTGCATGATCACCGACATGTCTCTAAATGGATTGGCCATGGCGCCCCCTTATCCTTTCTTCGCCGGCGCCGTCGTACCCGCGGAGGGTGCTGGCGTATTGGCCGGCCGCGACTGCATGGCGTTAGGTGGCGTGATTTCTGCCGTAATCTGGAACCCGAACGTTTGCACCGCCGTGTTCTTCTCGTCCTGCTTCGTTTCCTTGATTTCCACTTTCTGGAAATATCCGGACCTCTTCAGCGCGGTAATAAAGTTGGCCACCGAGTTGACCGACGCCGAGGACCCATCCAGCGAAAGCACGTTGCCCTTGCGGGTCATCTCCGTGAGCCACAAGTTTTCGGTTCGCGATACGGTATTGGCGACCATGTCCAGCAGTTCCTGCCCGCCCGTACGGTCGCGTTGCAATTGCTCGATCGTCGCCACCCGCTGCTGCAAAACCACTTTTTGCTTCTCGAACGCTTCTACTTGCTGCTTGATCTGCTCCAATTCCGTCTTTTGCGCCGTCAGTCTCTTGATTTCCGCGTTTTCCTTGTTCAGTTGCTGCTGCCAGGTGTAGTAGAAAAATCCCAGAACCAGGATCCCGAGAACCAGCCCCGCGCCGATGAATACCCCCGGCAGCGCTGCTCCCGTGTCTACCGGCCGCCGTGCCGCTTTCGGTCGTATTTGTCCAAGTAGGTTTATGCGGATCATGGCTAGTCGAAGCTCCTCAGCGCCAAACCTACGGCAATGGCCAGCCGCGGCGCCATTTCGCGAATCTGGTCATCACTGTGCTTCCCGGAGTCCACCAGCACTTTGCGGAACGGGTTCAATTCTTCCACCGGCATCGCAAATTCTTCCCGCAGCAAGTCCACCAGCCCCGGCACGCGCGCTGTTCCTCCCGCCACCACGATGCGCTGAATATTCTCGCCGCTCGCAGTGGCCCGGAAAAAGTCAAAGGTCTTCTGAATTTCCAGCGTCAGGATATCCGATACGCTGCGCAGGATCTGCTGCTTCTGTTCGTCCGTGACGCTCGGGAGCGAATCGCCTCTCTTCAATCTCTCCGCATCTTCAAAGCTCAGGTCCAGTTCCTTCTGCAGCGCGTCCGTATACTGGTTGCCTCCCACGCTCACGTCGCGCGTGAACAATGGCACTCCCCCGCGCACGATATTGATGTTCATCACGCTCGCGCCAATGTTCAGCAGCGCCACCGTCTGCCCCGCATCCGGCTCATAATTCATTTCGAAGCAGTTTTGCAAACCGAAAGCGTCGATATCCACCACCACCGGGGTCTTCCCCGCCTGCGCCAATACGTTGGTGTGATTCAAAATCTTGTCTTTCTTTACCGCCACCAGCAGCACGTCCATTTGCGAGTCCATCGACTCCAGCAGTTGGTAGCTCAAGTTCACGTCCGCGATATCGAACGGTATGTGCTGGCTGGCCTCCGACGGGATCCGGTCGTACAGCTCGTCTTCGGTCATCAACGGCAGCGGCACCCGCTTCACGATCACCGAGTGTCCCGATACCGACGTCGCCACGTTTTTCGTCTTCACCCGCTGCGCATCAAAAATCTTGCTGATGGCATTGGCCACTTGCGGCGCGTCCATGATGGCCCCGTCAACCACCGTGTCCGGTGCCAGCGCTTCCATTCCAAAGCTCACCAGCTCATAGCCCGATTTCGTCGCTTTCAATTCCACCGCTTTGATCGAACTGGACCCGATGTCCAGTCCCACGAGTTGCCGGCTCTTTTTTCCCATTCCCAACATGTCGCGGCCTCTTTCCCAACCAGCTTCTCTTTATCCTCGCGCAAGACTACCGGCGCCTCGCCGTCGCCTGACTCATCTTGCGTTCCATCCAGCGATCCAGGATCGTTTTACGCAGTTTCCAACGGTTGCCTAATTTAAACGCGGGAATTTCGCCCTCCGTGATGTAACGGTACAGGGTATCCGGAGAGATCCCCAGATACTGTGACGCCTGCCGCACATTCATCACTTCGCGCGATTCATTCACGAGGAACGCCACCCCGGCATTCATCTACACTCTTGTGTGCCGACCGTTTGCTGCTCCCCGCTTGCGCTGCGGATTATCGGGGAAACAACCCGTGGGAGCTTTATGACATTCTAGCACTCCGACCGTCAAGGGAATCTATAGGGCTGTTGTCCTATCAATACGGGTAGTTCTAGGCAGTTCGGGGGGTATTGTCCGCTAGTACCCTCTCATCTTGTGGGTGCTCCCCACCGCAGACACAATTAGTTGTAGTTCTTCCCACTCGCTCCCTGTCCTTAGGGACGGTTATCCTTTGCAATCACTCCCTTGGCGCGCCAAAGTACTACTAGTCGTTCCTCTCTGCGGAGCTGCTTTCTTCCCTTCCAAGCGCCATGCCGTGCATTCCTCGCCCGCGGCTCCTCTCCACGTCAAAATCCTTTTCACGTTCTATCCAACGATAGCGATTTCCACAGGGCATCGACCTTCTTCTTCGTCCCTTCGTCCATCAAGATTTCATCCGGCCACGGCCTCGTAAATCCCTCCGCCGCCCACTTCCGCGTGGCATCAATCCCCATCTTCGATCCGTAGTCCTGCATCCGCGCCGCGTGATCCAGCGTATCCATCGGGCCCAGCGAAAACTGCACGTCCCGCTGCGGATCCAGGGCGCACAGCGTCTTCCAGACCACCTCGCGATAGTTATGGATATTCACGTCGTGATCAACCACCACGATCACCTTGGTAAACATCGCCTGCCCCAGCGACCAAATCGCATTCATGATCTTCCGCGCGTGCCCGGGATATGACTTTCGAATCGCCACGATCATCAAGTTGTGAAAAATTCCCTCCGCCGGCATAGCCACATCCACAATTTCCGGATACTGCATCTTCATCACCGGCAAGAACACGCGCTCCACCGCATATCCCATGTAATAATCTTCCTGCGGCGGCGGGCCCACAACTGTCGTCAAATAAATCGGCTCTTTCCGCCGCGTCACGCATTCCACGTGAAAGACCGGATACTCCCCTTCCAGCGAATAAAATCCCGTGTGATCCCCGAACGGCCCCTCCGTACGCATCTCGTTCAAATTGACGTACCCCTCCAGCACAATCTCCGCGTTCGCCGGCACTTCCAAATCATTTGTCTCGCAAGCCGCCATCTCCACCGGCTCCCGACGCAAAAACCCGGCAAACATCATTTCATCGAGGTCCGGCGGAATCGGCAGCATCCCTGCCAGCGCCGTCGCCGGATCGGCCCCAATCACCACGCTCACGGGAATCCTGCCATCCGGATTCTTCGCCCTCGCCCGCCGAAAATGCTCCGCGCCATGTTTCTGCGTCTGCCAGTGCATTCCCGTTGTCCGCTCGTCGTAAACCTGCATCCGGTACATCCCCACGTTTCGTTTCCCCGTCTCCGGATTCTTCGTAAATACCAGCGGAAACGTAATGAACCGTCCGCCATCCTGTGGCCAACATTTCAGGATCGGAAAATCAAACAGGTTTACGTCGCTTCCCTTCTCGATCACTTCCTTGCACGGGCCGCTCTTCACGCTCTTTGGGAAAAACGACCCCAGCTCCGCCAGTTTCGGCAGCATCTTCACCTTGTCGAAAAACCCCTGCGGCGTCTCCATTTTCAAGAATCCCTGGATGCGCTCCGCCACTTCATCCAGCTTCTCGACTTCCAGCGCCAGCGCCATCCGCCGCACGCTCCCGAACGCATTGATCAGCAACGGATACCGTGACCCCCTCGGCTTCTCAAACAGTAGTGCCGGCCCCACCGAATCCGGCGCCCGCTTTGCGTCACGCGCAACGCGCTGCGTAATTTCCGCAATCTCCAGCACGGGATCCACTTCCGCGCGAATCCGCTTCAGTTCCCCTTCCCTCTCCAGCTTCTTCACAAACTCCCGCAAGTCAGCGTACGCCACCGTTTTCTCCTATGGCCCGGAACTCTAACACGAACCAATGCCGCTTCGGATTATGGTCGGAGGAGATCCAGCAGCACCACATCCGAGCGCTCCTGCACTCGTTCGAGGACAACTTCACGCCCGTCTGGCGAGATGTCGAAATCGCGAACGTCGAAGTCGGAGGTGAGGTTCGTCAACTGCCGCTCGGCGCCCGTCTCCAGGTCAACGAGCCACAGATTCTTATGTTGAATCTCTCCTCGCAAGAGAACGAGTGCCCGTCTTCCAGGCAGGAACGCCAAGTGTCGAGCGCCCCGAGTTAGAGTCAGGGCCGGCAGGGGGCGCGCTGCGGCTTCAGCGGTGACGGCTTTCACTGAAAACGTCGTGCCGATGTCGGGTCCTGAGTAAACAACGAAGCTGCCGTCGGGCGCCCACGTGGGATCGACCGAGTATTCCTGGACAAAAAGAGCGGGGGAGCGACCGTCGACCGGCACGCGGAAGAGGTGTGGGACGCCGTGCTCGTCCGCAGCACAGGTGATCGATTGTCCGTCTGGCGCCCACGCTGGAGCGCCCTGAAGGTCGAGCGAATCGGCCACAACCCGTGCGTTCGTGCCGTCGGCCTGCATCACGTACAAGAGCGTCTGCCCGTTCTGCTGGACCGAGAATGCGATATGGCCTCCGTCGGGAGAAATTGCCGGGCCTCCAAAAACTCGCGCTCCCCGGCTACTCCACAACTCCGTTGCAGTTCCGTTGGCGAGTTTCCAGATACTCTCGCTCGTACGGCTCCCTGAAACATACAAAAGATAATTTGGACCCAATCGTGGCGAGAACCCCGCGCTAGTCGTCAGTGGGATTCGAGCGGCCGCCGATACGTCGCTGGGTGAATCCGTGATCCGCAAGCTCCACAGTGTTCTCTTGGAACTCGCCCGCGTAGCAACCAGACGGCGGCCGTCAGCGCTCGCCGCCAGCGACGTGTACCGGTCAAGGCCGGAGGTCAGGCGATGGGGGATGCGGCGCTCCACGTCCACGCTATAAAGCCACGGCCCTGAACCATCGGGATCGCTGGCGAGGTACATCAGCGTTCGCCGATCCAATAGGACCGGATGAGTCACATGCCCAGTGTGCGACGTGATTCGTTCAGGGGCTCCGCCAGCCGGAGTAATGCGCCAGATGTCCAATTTATCTGGGAGAGAGCCCTGCACGAAGTAGATAAATGCCGTGTCGGGCGCCCACAACGGAAAGTGACTGTGGAGCCCGGCAGGCGCGGTGAAGATGGGCCGATCCTCCGGTCGCCGGCTCCCGTCTGAAACGAAAAGCGGGTCCCCCGGTCCGGGCGTGTGGTACGTGAGTCGCGAGCCGTCGCGCGACCAATCGAACTCGGCCACTCCTTCCAGGTATGGCCTCGGCTCTCCGCCCAACGTTGGCACCGCCCAGACGCTGATGTTGCCGCCGCTTGAGCCGTCTCGCTTGCGAATCCAAAACGTGACCAAAGAGCCGTCGGGAGAGAAACCCAGGGTACGGACGGATGGATTGGGGAGTTCCGCCATGCTCCCGCGGGTCAAGTTGTGGAACTGTCCCGAACCGACTTGTGTGACCCAGACATCCATCTGTCCGTCCCGGTCCGACAGAAACGCCACGAAATGGCCGTCGCGCGACACCGCGGCGGCCTGCTCCACTCCATCGAAGTCCGTAATTTTCTGAAATCGCGCGTCAGTGATGGGGTTTCGCCAGAAGTATTCTGTCTTTTGCAGCCAGAGAATTGCGCCAATCGCCAGCGCGGCCGCCACCCCTGCCAGCGGCAAAATGGACTTCCATCCAATAACAGAAGTCCGTATCGCCCGGCCCGGCGGCGCTACAGGGGAATTCGACAAGCTGGCATTGTTCCCGTCCACTTGCGCTGTTGGAGGATTCCGGCCGTGCGCCCACGCGTCCAACTCAGCCCGAGAGGCGTACACCGAGCCCATCTTGTCATGCAGGTGCCGGTGAACGGGCATGCCCTCCCGCTTCTCCCAGCGCTGGACCGTCGTTACGTCGCGGTTGAGGTAAGCCGCGATTTCCTTCCACGAATCCAGCCGGTCTTCCGGCGGTCCCACGGATGGCGGTGTGCCAGGGACTGGTTCACCCATTGCGCTCTCCTGATTGGTCCGCGGTTGGTCGCGAGCCCGGGGAAGCGGGATTGTACCTCGGCGACAGAGTCACGGCAAAGCACGGCATTCGACGGCAATTGCGAGGAATGCCTGGAATTCCGCGCCTTGCCGTTTGACGATGCCCACCAAGTTGCCCCATCGTGTCCGCGCGTCTCCATCGGGCGACGCCAACGAGAAAACGGAGGCCGATATGCGAAGAAAGCTGACGTGCGTGGTGTCGCTCAGTGCCGCGATCATTCTGGCGGGAATGGCGAGCAGTTCCCCCCGCGTAAGAGCACAGGATGACGACGACAGCGAATCGAGGGTTCAACAGGGTCTCGCGATAGCGCCAGTCCACCTGAATCTGGACGGGAAAAACCGCGCGCTGGTCGGGCTGGGCAGCTATATCGTCAACGCCCACGTCCCCTGCAATGAGTGCCACGGCGCCGGCCCTGCGATCGCTCAATTCCTGCCAGGCAGCAATCCGTACTTTGGCCAGCCGGCGGTAATCAATCCGGCGACGTACTTCGGCGGCGGTAGAGATTTTGGCGCAATAGCACCGGGCGCCGCGCACATCATCTCCCGCAACCTGACACCCGATAAAACTGGACTTCCCGTGGGAGGCCACACCTTTTCGGAATTTGTTCAAATTATGAGGACGGGCGTGGACTTGGATCACCTCCATCCGACCTGTCCACCAGGAGTGGTTAATACAGGTTGCATTCCAGCTCCCTTCCGTGGAGACCTTCTCCAGACAATGCCTTGGCCTGGTCTCAGCAACCTAACGGACCATGATCTACGGGCCATCTACGAATATCTCAGCGCGATCCCATGTGTGGCGGGCCCGCCAGCACCAAGTCCCTTGCACAACGATTGTTTTTGAGGCTTTTGAGGCTGACGCGGCAAATCGCCGCCGTTGTGAAGTTGATCCCTGGACGCGCGTATCGGGCCCACGCGTCCAGGGATCGCTGACACCGTTCCCGACCGTGAGGACACCAAGCAGGTATCAAATCCGGCATGGCAATGAGTCTGTCCGATGCCAGTATCCCTGTCGCATCCGTGCCCGGAAATGTTTCAAGGTGACACATACTGTCTCAGACTGACTATGCCTGCCTGTTCGTTCCACCCCTCTTTCCCGTACTGCCCGCTAGCCTCGCCCTAACCCCCTGATACGTCAAGGCTTACCATCCCCTTGAAAGACGCGTTCCCCTTCCGTGCTCCTGCGCGGTTGGCCGCTCAATTGCACTCTGCTCTCATGGCATTGCGTTTATCGTTCGCACACAAGTGTGTGCGCGGCCTCGAAAGCACCGGGAATATCAGCATCAGCGGCGCAATCGGCCCGGCCATCTAGAAAAAGGGAGTCGTAGAGCCTGGAGCATTTTGGCAAGTCTGTCCGCCACTTTTTGTTCCGGTTCACTTGCTCGGTATGCTGAACATGCTCCACATGATTCGACTGGATTATCTCTCTTGCGTTTTGACCGTGCTCGCTACCGTCCTGATCGGCAAGAAGCTCTGGCAAGGCTGGGTCGTCGCCGGTATCAACAGCGCCGTCGTCTGCGTCATCGGCATTCGCACCGCCCAGTTCGGCTTCGTCCCCGCCAACCTCCTCTGCATCGCCCTCTACACCAGCAACCTCGTCCACTGGCGCCCCAAAAAGCACTCCGAATAGCCCCAATTAACGAGCGGGCCGGTTCCTAACCATTATCTTGAACCGCGTCCACCTGGATTCCAACACCACCACGCCTCAGCAAGCCCGCTTCCCAGCAGAACTAGGCCTCCTCCTTGTAGGGGCGGGCTTTAGCCCGTCCCTCTTTCTTTCTTCCGGTCCTTGCCCTCGTAGGGGCGTGGCCTTGGCCCGCCCGTCCTTCTGATGCTCCCGACTTCCCGCTGTCGGGCTCGGGTTCTGAAACGATTGCCCCCTGTTAATCACTACTTCCCGAAAGACAAGCCGCAAACTCCAGCCGGAACCACTCCGCAAGACATTTTTCTCCTTCGTCAGAAGTGAGGAGCCTGCCGCCCCGGGGATTCCGGCGGTCAGCGTCTTGTATGAGGTGAAAATCAATGGAAAAACATGAACTGAGCCAAGTCGAAGCCCACATCCAGGCGCTCAAGACCAGCCATGCCGCACTGGCTAGCTCCGACGAATTGGATCAATTGTGGAGAATCATTCATCAGCCAGGTTGGACTACCCTGGCCGAGCTTGCTTTCCTCATGAATGGGCTCGAGTCAATCAGGGCACAGACCGTCCAACTCACCGCCTTGAAACAAGGCCTGGTCAAGAGTGCATCGCTCGTAGGCACTGGCCGCGCCGCCGGTGCATAGGGCAAGTGTACTTCCCAATAAAAGAGGCCCGCTCCTTGTGGGGCGGGCCTTAGGCCATCGCCCCGCGCGGCCGCGTCGCCTTGGCTTAAGAGTCAAAGACCGCACCATTTGGAAAACCAAATGGGCGAAGGGTGCGCCACACGCCAGATTGGATTTTAGCGGCTACTCTGAAATACCGTCATTCACCTGAGCGCAGTCCATCCTCAGCGTCCCGTTATCGTTGAACACTAATCCGTTGAATCGCAGAACGCTGCCAGCAGCCAGCGGCTTGGTATTGAGCATCTGCGTTCCCCCGTCCACATAGACAACGACGCTGCCTGGACTCGCAAGCACAGTCGTCTGACCCGGTTGCACAGCCAGAGCGGGAAATAGGTCGTAAGCAGCTAGCGCAACGGTGTAGACAGCGAAGTTTCCGACGCTGGAGACGCCGCTGACCGTGCCGTTGATAGTCTGCGGTATCAGCGTGACCGTGGTAGCTTGCGTTTCTGAGCCTGCTCCACAACAGGTAACCGCCCGCGCGGAAACGTAGACTTTCTGACCAGCAACCATGTTCGAGCCGCTGAACGTGGCGGTGAAGGGAAGGCTCTGGATCTGGGAGGCGCTGAACTGGCCCGAGATTTGGAAAGAGATGAAGCTGTTGAAGCCGAATGGCGACCAATCGGGCGGGTTCGTGGAATAGTCATCACCCTGCTGTTGCTGTCCAAAAACGTTAAAAACTGTAACGTTAACGTTGTTGGGAGGATATACGGTCATCAAGGGACCGATAAAAACGTTAACAGCGCTTTGGTCTTGCACCGAAACACGTACTGCTAACAGCGAACCATTAGCCTGAATCGCCCCATCGATATCGACGAACATTCCTGGAGCAAGCACGGAAAGGTCAGCAATTCCCTGGTACACGGTGTTGGAACTCGTAACAATAGGTACCGATGAACCATCGGGCACGGATCCAATGGAATACCCGTTGTCTGTTGCCAGGTTGAAACTGTCCGCGGTCGCATCGACGGAGACCACTCGTCCGTCCAGTCCTGACGCCTTGCCGTTTTGGTCATTCGTCGGTTGAGACGCGATCGCAACCGGAGTAACGTTCAATGTTGGTGTGATCGAATAAGTCGCTGAGCCCGCTCCGCTACAGTCGGAGTATGTAGCCGACGTGGACACAAGTAAATCTACCTGCAGCCCCATGGCTGTTCCCTTAATGGTTATCGGTTCGGGCATGTTGATAGTCACTTGTGAAGCTGGGGTGCCTCCGTAAGCGAAGGTGCTGGACTGAACTCCTCCGGTTGAATCCAGGGATATGCAAGTAAAACTGGAGTACCCGATTGTTATGCTGGCCGCATTATAAACACCTTGCGCAACAGTGACCGTCGCCAGAGGTGTCGAACCTCCATTCAGATGTATAAAGTCGGCGTTCTGTGTCGTGGGCGAGCCAAATAAAGTGACTTTGTTTCCCGTTTGGCCAGTCAGAGAGATGTTGGAGATGTCCATCGTGAATCGCGACAACTGGTCGTTAGCGGAACTAGAAAGCAGCACGGTCACGGAAGTATTGCCAGTCAAAACCGGACCGGTTGGAATAGAGTTGTACGCACCAGAATTACAGCCCGCAGCGATAGCCACAGCCAAAACAACAATGCAATGACGCAATGATTTACCCGAACGGTGCAAATGCTTGCGACCCGTCATACTCCGGTCCTGACTTTATAAAGCGATAAAGTGATTTCAAATAGTATATCACGGGGCGGGTCGCAGGCCTTCGGCCACACGGCCGGGTACCCCATCCTTGCGGGTTGGGTTATGCAAGGGTGGGGTAGTTGACGTTTCTTTTTTCCTTTCTCTTGCTCGCACTCGAACACTCCCGCAAACCGTCCCCACGATGCACAGTGAACTCTACCCCTTTGTTTTCTTCTCCTTGCAAAATCTTTCGAACAAAGGATGTCAACTCGCTAAATACTAGTACTATAATAGTATTTGACAACTAAGGTAATCAATGATACCATGGGTCGTGATTGATCGACGATATCTCCGCCAATCCCGTAAGTCCCGTGCCCTCCCGCGCCTCTTTCTCTTCAACATCCCAACCTGCAAACCTTCAAACATTCCAACATTTGGTTTTCCGTACCTTCTTCCAAGTTCCGTATCCCGTAAGTCCTGTGCTTGCCACTCTTACGAAAACTGCCGGGGTGTGTACCAACAATTCCCATTCTGGCTCGCCCTGAGCCGTGCCGAAGGGTTCACCCAGAGCGATCTGCGCGAAGGGAACACTCACCGCTCGCCACTCCTCACTGGCCACTTTCCTTCAACTACTGTCTTTTCACACTCTTGCGCACTCTTTTGCGCTTACAAAAAACTCAACCTCTTTCCTTTCAATCACTTCTGCACTCTTTCCAAAAAACCACCCGGGGTGGGGGGAGGGTCCACTCGTCACAATCCCGTACAGGTAGTATCCTGTGCGTAGCCTTATGAACCGCGTCTACCTCGATTTCAACGCCACAACGCCCGTCGAGCCGGAAGTGCTCGACGCCATGCTGCCCTACTTCTCCGCGGAATTCGCCAACGCCGCTTCCATCCACACGCCCGGCCAGCGCGCCCGCGCCGCCGTCGAAACCGCCCGCGAACAAGTCGCCGCGTTGATCGGCGCCCGCCCCCAGGAAATCGTCTTCACCAGCGGCGGCACCGAATCCGACAATCACGCCATCTTCGGGGTGGTCAATCCTCTCGTAAGCGCGCCATTTCCCAAGCTCGATAAGCACGACGAATTTCCTCCGCAACGCCATGTCCTCTCGCAACTCAAGCACATCATTACTTCCGCGATCGAGCACGAGGCCGTTCTTAACGCTTGCCAGGCTCTGGAAAAGGACGGCGTTGCGGTCACTTACCTTTCCGTCGATCGCGACGGCCGCGTCGATCCCGAGGCTGTTCGCCGCGCGATCCAAACAAACCGGAGCGATTCAAATTCTTTCTCCAATATTTCTCCCGCAACCAGCCTCATCACCATCATGCACGCCAACAACGAGCTCGGCACTGTCCAGCCCCTCGAAGAAATCGGCAGCATCGCCAAAGCAGCCGATATCTACTTCCACACCGATGCCGTGCAATCCGCCGGAAAAATCCCCATTGATGTCAACGCGCTCCAAGTGGATCTGCTCTCCCTTTCCGGCCACAAGTTATACGCCCCAAAGGGAATCGGCGCGCTGTATGTGCGAGGCGGAACGCGCCCCCGCCAGCTCCTCTACGGCGGGCATCACCAGCGCGGTTTTCGCCCCGGCACGGAAAACGTCGCCGGCATAGTGGGCCTCGGCAAAGCCGCCGAACTCGCCCGCCGCTCGCTGGCTGAAGACGCCCTGCGCATATCCAATCTTCGCGACAAATTGCAGCAAGGTCTCCTGCAACGCGTTCCGCAGTCCCGTGTGAACGCCGGCGCTGCACCCCGCACTCCCAACACCACGAATCTCGTTTTCCCCGGCATCGAAGGCGAAGCCCTCCTCATCGCACTCGACTTAAAAGGTCTAGCCTGTTCCACCGGAGCCGCCTGCTCCTCCGGCGCCGTCGAACCATCGCACGTGCTCACTGCCATCGGCTTGCCCCCGGAAGAAGCCCGCGCCAGCCTCCGCTTCAGCCTCGGCCGCCACACCGCTCCCGCAGACATCGATTTCGCCCTGCACGTAGTCCCCGCCGCCGTAGCCCAGCTCCGCGAGCTATCCCCCACCTACCGAAAGGAAGCCACAGCCCACCCATGATCCTCGCCCTTCATTTTGGCGCACGGTTTGTAGGGGCGCAGCATGCTGCGCCCTTAACACCACGGCGCGAGCAAATGGAGAACTTGCCCGATATAATGAAATTCGTATGAACGCAGCCGTCCAATTCGACACCTTGCCCGACCGCGCCGAAACGCAGCGCGGCCTCGTGGCCGTAGCCATGTCCGGCGGAGTGGACTCCTCGACCGTCGCCGCCCTTCTCCAGCAGCAAGGCCGCCCCGTCGTCGGCCTCACCATGCAGCTCTGGAACCAGCGCCGCCTCCCCGAACTCCAGGGCGATGGCCCCGCGCAGCACCGCTGCTGCTCCCTAGACGACGTCTACGACGCCAAGGCCGTCGCTCAACACTTGAATTTTCCGCATTACGTGGTGAACTTCGAGGAACAGTTCGAGGCCCGCGTCGTCCGCCCCTTTGTCGACCAATACCTCGCTGGCCGCACGCCCATCGCCTGCACGAATTGCAACACCGACGTGAAGTTTGAACCACTCTTGCGCATGGCGCGCCAGATCGGCGCCGAGCGCCTGGCTACCGGCCACTACGCGCGCATTCGCAGGAACGAGCAAACGGGCCGCTGGGAATTGCTCCGCGCCCGTGACGATTCCAAGGATCAATCCTATTTTCTTTGGGGACTTTCGCAGGAGCAGCTTTCGCGCAGCGACTTCCCTCTCGGTGAACTCACCAAGGAAGAAGTGCGCGCCCTGGCCCGCCGCGTGAATTTGCCCGTCGCCGAAAAGCCCGAAAGCATGGAGCTGTGCTTCGTGCCGACCGGCAACTACGTGCAATTTATCCAGGCGTATTCAAACGAGCGCGGCATTTCTTTGCAAAACGGAGAAGGCGAAATCGTCAACGAGAGCGGCGAAATGATCGGCCACCACAACGGCGTCCACAATTTTACCATCGGCCAGCGCAAGGGCCTCGGCTTCGCCGCGGGCAAGCCTCTCTACGTTCTCTCGATCGATGCGGAAAAGAACCGCGTCGTCGTCGGAGAAGACGATGTCCTCCGCAAGACGGTCTGCGAAGTCGAAGGCATAAATTGGATTTCGTGCGAAAAGCCCAGCGCCCCGTTACGCGCTTTCGCAAAAATCCGCCACAAGCACGAACCCGCGCTTGCAACCATCGAGCCGCTCGATGCCGTCACTGCCCGCGTCACCTTCGACACTCCGCAGCGCGCCATCACCCCCGGCCAAGCCGCCGTCTTCTACACCGGCGACGTCGTCCTAGGCGGCGCCTGGATCCGCTGACGCTGCGATTCAACGTTTCTGTTTTGGGTTTTGCGTCTTGAGTTTTGGGTTGTGGCCAAAAGAAAATGAAAGAAGGAAAAGTAGGGAGGAAAAAGAAACGGGAAAACAAGCAGGGAGAACTCACGGAAGCATCAGCATGCGACGCTCAAACAAGTAACGAATTATTTCAACTTTGAACTTTCAACTGTCGACCGTCGATTTCCTCAAATAAAAAGCTCTTCTTCCTGCTGCTCGCGAGGTTCATCGCCGCTTCTGCGGTTTCGGCTGCGGCGCGACCGCAAGAGATCGAGCCCGACCTTAATTCCCTGCACCAGCGCCGACGCCTTCTGCATGGGCCGCCAGAAACTGTGGCTGAACTTCGAGCCCGCGTCCTCAACGGCCTCGAGCGTCCCGGTCAGGATGCGATCCGCGTGCACTAACTGACCGCGCAGGCGGTCCGCGGCGTCAGTGAACACGCGGTCGATTTTCTGCGCCTGCCCGCGCGCCAGATACACGATGTGCGACGCGTCGTTCACCATGCTGGAAATTTTCGGCTGCGTGTCATCCAGAAGAATCTGCGCACGCGTCAAAATCGGTCCGACTCGCGTATGCAAATCACCTACCAGACGGTTTACATTCTCCGTCGTCCTGCGAAGCTGAAAGAACAGCATCGTCAGGATCACCACCTGCACAACCAGGGCGACCGCCGCGACGATGCAGAAAAATTCGAGCCAGAATTGCATAGCTGCCCCACGCGTCCCACTGAGGGACGGAACCCTGCGCTACAAACTTACCGAATGCTTACGACTTCGACTGGCGCAGGTACGCTTCGCGTCCGGCTTCCACTGCCGCCGAGATCGAATCTTTTTTGCTTACCGCGATTTCCTTGCTGCGCTCGATCAATTCATCGGCGCGTTCCCGAAGTTCGCGGGCTTTCTTTTGCGCGTAGTCCTTGCCCTCATCTGCTTTCTTCGCCAAGTAATCGCGGGTGTCTTCCCCGGACTTCGGCGCGAACAAAATTCCCACCAGCGCCCCGACTCCCAGCCCTACCAGGAAATACGTCACTTTCGAACCCACATTGTCCGCCATAGCAACCTCCACAGAAACCGTAGCATAGCACTGAGTAGGGCGCAACGCGGCCTAACCGCCAAGGAGCGCACAAACTGGTTACTGGGCTTTCGAATGCCCCAGTTGGCTCAAAATCTTCTCCGCGCTTTTTCGGGAAATAACGTTGCTCAATTTTTCCAGCCCCGCCCTTTGAATATTCGCAACGCTCCCGAATTCTTGCAAAAGTTTTTGCGCGGTCTTCGCGCCCACGCCGGGAATTTCGCTGAGCGCCGTTACCGTCTGCCGCTTCCCGCGGCGCTGGCGGTGAAATGTGACCGCAAAGCGGTGGGTCTCATCGCGAATTTGCTGAATCAGATGCAGCACCGGCGAGTGCCGCTCCAGAAGAATCGGCTCATCTTCCTGGCCGAGGACGTAAAGAATTTCTTCTTTCTTGGCAATGCTTGCGACAGGTTGATTGATGATTTGCAGCGAATCGAGCGCTTGCGAGGCGGCGTGCAACTGCCCGATGCCGCCGTCGATCAGGATCAGCCCTGGCAATTCTTTTTTCTCTTCCTGCAATCGGCGATAACGCCGGGTCACCGCTTCGCGCATGCTCGCAAAGTCGTCATTCTGTCGTAGCTGTCGCAGCGGATTTCCGTTGCTCCCCTGCTCGCCGCGTCCTTCCACTGGGTGCTCTTGGTCTCCGCGAATGATGAATTTGCGGTAGTCCGATTTTTTCATCCGGCCTTTTTCCCAGACCACCATGGACGCGACAGTGTCGGTTCCCTGAATGTGCGAAATGTCGAAGCTCTCGATGCGCGTCGGTTCTTCCGCGAGGTTCAGCGCATTCTGCAGCGCTTCGCCAATCGCTTTCGACGTGGGCTTCAGCACTCGGAAGCGCTGTTCGAACGAATGCTTGGCGTTGCTCTCGACGAGGTCGAGGAAAGCGCGCTTGGTCCCGCGCTGCGGCGTGAAGATTTCCACTTTGTGTCCGGCGCGCTCCGTCAGCGTGGCTTCCAACAATTCGCGATCCTCAAAATCCGCCGAGACGTGAATCGCTTTCGGCAAATACTCCGCTTCCAGGTAGAGCTGTTTCAGAAGCGAAGTTACGAACTCCTGAGGATCAAATTCTTCCAGTTCTTCCCAATAAAATTCGCGGCGATCCACCACGCGCCCACCGCGCAGATGGAAAAGGTCCGCGGCAACCAGGGGCGGCTCGGCGTAATAAGCAAGAACGTCGGTGTCGTCGCCCTGCGCGGCGGCGATACGCTGGCGTTCTTCGATATCTTCCAGGGTGCGCAACAAATCGCGGTAGGCAGCGGCCTGTTCGAACAACTCCTTCTCCGCCGCTGCCGCCATTCGTTCTTCGAGACTCTTGATCAAATCGTGCCGGCGCCCTTCGAGGAACAGACGCACATCGCGCGCCGCTTCGGCATAGCGTTCGTCCGTCGTCAAACCGGTCACGCAAGGCCCCAGACAGCGCTTGATGTAATACTGCAAGCAAGGCCGCGGATGGCTGCGCGTCAAATCCACGGTGCAGGAAGGAACGAGAAAGCGCTTGTGGACGAAATGCAGAATGCGCCGCGCCAGGCTGGCGGGAAAATAGGACCCGAAATAAAGCGACCCGTCTTTCTTGATGCGCCGCGTGAAGTACACGCGCGGATATTTTTCCGCGGCAGTGAACTTGATGTAGGGATAAGTCTTGTCGTCGCGAAGGACGACGTTGAATTTCGGGCGGTACTGCTTGATAAGATTGTGCTCAAGTGCGAGGGCTTCGCGCTCGTTGCCCACAACGATCGTTTCGAGGTCAGCAATCTCGCGCGCCAGCGATCCGGTCTTGGCGTCAATCCAGCGCGATTCGAGGAAGTAGGAACGCACGCGGCTACGCAGGTTGCGCGCTTTGCCAACGTAAAGGACCGTCCCGCCAGCATCTTTGAAAAGATAGACGCCCGGACTCTCGGGAAGCTGCGCGGCTTTTTCGCGGGGTTCCATCGTAGTTCACGGCACAAAGCAACAATCGCCAGACAACTTCCATCATACTACCGGAGTACAGGGAGACCACCGTGACCGGCATGTGCTTCCACGGCGCCATTCGAACGCTCGCTTTCGTATACCTTCTCTTTGCGGCGATGCCCTCGGGCGCGCAGGACCCGCCGCAGGAGTCCTCCCCGAAACCTGCCAGTCCACCCAACAACGACATGAAGCCAAAGTCCTCCGGCAAGCAGAAGAAAGACAGCGCTACACAAAACGCTTCCGACCAGCCCGCGTGGGATCCGCTGCGCGCGGAGAAAGATCTGCAGGTTGGGCAGTACTACATGAAGAAGGGCGACGTGGATGCGGCCATCGATCGATTTCAAGACGCCACCACCGCCAAACCCGGCTATGCCATCCCCTTTCGATTTTTGGCCGAAGCTCAAGAGAAAAAAGGTTTGAAGAAACAAGCCATCAAATCGTACCAGCGCTATCTAGATCTGTACCCTCACGCCGAGGACGGCGACAAAATCAAAAAGAAACTCGAAAGGTTGTACAAGGAAGTGGAGAAAGAGAAAAAGGATTAGCGAGCTTTCCGTCGTCGCTGGCGCAGGTTTGGAGCCATCCGGCTTCAGCTTTACGGAAGCCACTTGTCCGGTAAGACTTATCGGGACTTAGTCCGCCGCAGACAAAGGCTGGCCGGTATCTGAAGCTCGCGAGTCGGGTCAGGGGTGATTGTCTGGAACCTCGCAAGACTTGGGTCAGTTACGCACTTGTCTGGGGCATCTCGAAGTTCTTTGCGGAGATAAGACCAGAGGCATGACAGTGTTTAGGTCCTTACGGCCATTGAGCCAGGATTCCATCTGCGAATCAACTCCTGATAAACGCGGTATCTCTAACGAAGCCGGCCGTTGTCAAAGAGTTTTTTTATCTTTTTTACTTGTAAGGGCCAATCCGCTAGAATCAGTCAGTAGGTTTCCTGCCTAGCCCCGATTCTGCCCCAGGGGATTCCTGCACATTCGGTTTTGCTGCCCAGCCCTGATTCCGGCACAGGGGTTTCCGCACATATTGGTGATCTTGTTTGGTTTGGCGGAGGTAGAAATGTTGGCTTTCTTTTTGTCCTTGTTCGTCTGGCATTCTGCTCTGCTGAAAGAGGGCGCAGAAGCTGTCATCTCTTCTTCCTCTCTTACCGTCATCCAAGCGCAGAACACCTTCCAGAGCAGCGCCGCGACCTCCATCACCGTCAATATGTCGACGACCGTGGGCGACGCGGTGGTGTGCACGGTGCGCGAAGGCACGAACAACACGATCACTTGGACAATGTCGGACAGCGCCGGTCAGACGGGCTGGAAGCAGACCGCGAGCGGCTACGCGAGCGCGAACTACAGCAATCGAGGCGACGTGCGTTATATCACGAACTCTGCCGCGCTCACGAGCATCACCGCCAGGTACTCAAGCAGCGTTGCGCCCACCTCGATGGTGTGCCTTGAGCTCAACGGGGCGGCCACGTCGAGCGTTGAGGACGCGAGCGTGAACGCCGCCAATTCGAAGACCTCCGGCCCGCTCACGACGACGGACGGCAACGATATCTTGATCTACGGATTGTACCTTGGGAGTAACGCCAGCACGTGGGCCGCTGCCCCGGGCTATGCGATTCCGCCCAACGGTACGAACGCCCGCATGGGGGTGGAGTATAAGGTGGTCTCGGCCGTCCAAAATGCCACCATCGCCACGATGACGACCAACAGCACTGGTTCCTATTTCAATGTCTTCGTTGCCTTCAAGGCCTCGGGAGGTGTGGTGCCTCCTCCCGACACCACGCCGCCAACTGTCCCCACCGGCCTCGCTGCCTCGAAGGTCACGACTTCTACCCTCACCCTCTCATGGACCGCTTCGGCCGATCCTGACAGCACCGTGGCCGGTTACAAGGTCTACCGCAACGGCACGCAGGCCGGCACCGTGACGGGCACCTCCTTCAACGACACGGGGCTTGCAGCGAATACAACCTACAGCTACACCGTGGCGGCCTACGATCCTTCGAACAACGTGTCTGCGCAATCGACCCCACTTTCCGTAACGACAGCTTCTCCAGACACCATCCCACCTTCCGTCTCCATCACAAGCCCTGCCCCCAGCTCGACGATCTCGAGAGTGATCACGGTTTCGGTCTCCGCCATGGATGACACGAGCGTCTCGAAAGTGGAGCTCTTTGTGGACGGGTCGCTCAAGGCTATCCAGACCACAAGCCCTTACACCTTTTCGCTGGATACGACCACACTCGCGAATGGCGCTCATACTCTCTCTGCCAAGGCTTATGACCCCGCCGGAAATGTGGGAGCGGCCGTGCCGGTCACGGTAACCGTGAACAATCCCACAGGCACCGTGAGCCACCATGAATACGTGTTCGTTCCCGGGGCCGTCGATGTGTACGATATGGATAATAATTTTGCTTTAGTGAAGAGCGTTTCCATGCCGCAAACCAAAATAGTCGCCGCCTTGGGGATTCGAGGCGCGGTCGCGAGCGCTGCAACCAACATGCTCTACGTAAGCTACGGGAGCGGCTCTGGCGGCAACATGCTGAAGTACAATCTGCTGACCGACCAAGTGGTTTGGAGCCGGACCTATCCCTTCGGCATTGACAGTATGTCGATCAGTCCGGATGGCACGAAGATCTATATGCCGACCGGCGAAGGGGCGTACACTCAGGGAGTCTGGGAAGTGCTCGACGCCAACACCGGGAATGTCATCGGCTCTATTAATAGTGGCGGAAGAGGTCCCCACAATACGACGACGAATTTGAGCGGCACTCACATCTACATGGGCCCCCGCTACAGCGGTTATCTCGTCCTCGGTGACACCAATTCGTTGTCGGTGATCCGCAACATCGGGCCCGTGACCCCTGCAACCGTCAGACCGTTTGCCATTGATACGCAGGAAAACTACGCCTACATCACGGTTTCGGACAATGTCGGCTTCTACGTCGCCAATATCAACACCGGTCAAATCCTGTACTGGGTGTGCCCGCCGGGATATTGCTGGACGAGCGGTCCGTTCAACAATATCAGCGGGGTCTCGCATGGCATCTCGCTGTCGCCTGACGGCAAGGAACTTTATGTCCTCGACCTCCCGTACAACCGCGTCCACGTGTTCAACGTCACCGGCCTGCCCAATAGCGCCCCCGTTGACGCGGCCGACATCGCTCTCTCCTGCACGCTCTCCGGCGAGGGCTGGCTCCAGCACAGTCGGGATGGACGGTTCGTCTTTGTCGGCGACTGCGGAGACGTCATCAATACCGCCACGCGACAGGTGGTCGCCAACATCCCCGCCATGGACAACACCAGGATGTTCAACGAGGTGGACTTCCAGAACGGGGCAGTGTACTTCACCCCGCTATCGAGAAACTAGCGGGCACTAGAATAGTTTAGCCATGGGTTACTGGGGCTGCCGCGCGCCGATTCGGTCAGCGGCAATGTCCTTTCGATTTCTGCTCTGAATTAAAGCTGGGCGAAAGGCAGATGTTTTTTCCCCGCGTAACATCAAACAGTTTATCGCCTAAGTCCTAATTAACGCGGTAACCGAACAAGTGGAATCGTTACAAAACCAGACATGTCAGGTAAGCGACTCTTCAGATTCAAAGAACGCGGGAAGGACTCAGCGCGCCAGGCGGTCGAGGATGCGGCGGGCTTGTTGGAATTCGGTGAAGCGCTTTTCTTCTTCGCGAAATTCGCGGGAATGGGAAACCAGGGTGCAACCGGAGCGGCGGGTGGGATGCTTGACGTGCAGCATTTCGTGAAACAAGACGTATTCCACAGCGCACGCCGGGACCTCGGGACGATCCATGCGGCGATTCAGCAGAATCTGATTGGGACCGGGATCGTAACAGCCAAATTGGCGTCGCCAGCTTCGCTTGCTCCAGGAAATATGCGGGCGCAGCAACTGCCCAGCGAAATATTTTCCGTTTAGCTCATCGAAAAGCCGCTCCAGATCAAAATGAAGTCCACGCGGGTTCGCTGCCGCCAGGCGCACCCGTCCGCGGCGCATGCGGTTCATGCGGCTGCGCGTGCGATCGGAGCGCGCGTACGCCAGATAAGGCTCGGTGAGCTCCCTGGACGCCTTGCGGCGATAGACGCGCGCCAGCAGCAGCGCCGCCGCTCCTTCCAAAACCGCCAGAGGGGCTCGCTGCAGCAGGTCGGAGAATCGCACGTTGACCACTTCTTCGCGGCGCCGAATGGTCAGCACCAGGCTGGAATAGGGATAAAACTCGACGCGGAATCGCGGCGGCCGCCCATCACAACCCAGGCGCGTGAACATGCGCTGAAAAAGCGCGCCGCCTCCCGGGACCAGTGAAGTTTTTCGGCGATGCAGTTTCATGAGATTGTTTGGATTCCTCACCAATCAGTTCTTCCGCCGCACCGGCGGCGGCGCCACTTTCTTTTTTGCTTTTTCGGCGTCATTCATGGCGTCGCGAGTGCCCTCGATGGCGTCATCGAGATTCTCCTTATAAAGCTCGCGCTCAGGACCATCGGCAGACAACTTCTCGAGTACGTCCAGAAATTCCTTAGTGCGCGAAGCCATCAGGTCGATGCCCTTACGGATGTTGTCCTGTTTTTCGAGGCCCAACTGGATGAGATCCGCAGCATCATCAACGCACCCTACGTAAGCATTCAATAAAGAATTCAGCATATCGCCGTGGCGGTTCGTGGAAGGATGCTCCAACTCGTACTGAAACTTCTTCAAGCGATCGTCGGCAAACGTCAGAAACAGCCTGATTCGCTCGTTCACCGTTTCGGCATCGCGAATTTTGTCCGCTTCGACGGCGGAAAGATAGTCCTTCTGCTGTTGCGGCGCGGCCGCGCGCGCGAGGGGGGCGGCGACCAGAAGGCACGAAACCAGAAGAAGAAAATGGCTCTTGAATTTCATGGTTGTTTCTCCGTGGAAGGACTGGGGGCGTGCTGATTCAAAGGCCGGCGGGGAAAAAGCATTTTCAGCAGCTCATCATCGAGGGCAATCAGATCCTGGCGGACGAGCTGGAGCGGCGGCTTAAAATCTTCCGGCGAAGCCAGCAGCGCATCATCCACCTCGCGAATCCCCTTTGGCAAGTGCATCTCCAATTGGCGGTAGCCGTTGGATTGCTTTTCCGCGTCCGGATGTTGCTTCTTTAAGGTTTCGATGGCGGCGCGAACATTGTCGCGGTATTTTTCAAGGGTCAGGCCCAGCGAAGTATAATCGCCGGCTTTTCCGGCTCGGCGCGCTTCTTCGATCTGCGCGTCCCCCAGTTTTTGAAGGAGTTTGGCTTTGTGAACTCCATTGGTTTCGTTGTCGAAGCGCGCCTGAAGATTGGCCAGGCCTTGCGCGGCGCCCGGCGGTAACACCGCGAGCAAAAACAGCACGCCGCACAGCGCAACGAAAGACGTCCCGCGGGCCCTCATGCAATTACCTTTTACGCTCCAACATGCGTTGCAGCACCTTGCTGCGCTCCTTGGCCTGCCACACTTGATCGGGATTTTTGTCCTGATCGAGCTGGAGAAATTTCTGGTAGCCCTCTAAAGCGAGCTTGGGCTGGTTCAGCTTATCGTAGCAAATCGCGCGGATAAACCAGACGCCCGCGCCGGGTTGTTCCATTTTGGCTATCTCGTCCTGCGCGGCTAGCGTGGCGGGGTAATTTCCTGCCAGAAAAAATGTCGAGGTTAAGTCTTTGAAATAGGTCAGATTTTTTCCATCCAGACGCAGAGCGATGCGTAGCTCTTTCTCGGCGGAAGCGAAGTCACGCTTCTGGAGATAAATGCGCCCCAGACCGCCGTGCAGTTGCGCGTCCTTAGGCGCCAGCGCGAGAGCTTGCTGAAGCGTGGTGATCGAATCATCCCATTTCTTGGCGGCAATCTGAACGTCGGCGCGCAGCTTGAGGGATTCGAGCGTGGGGGGTTTGCCAGCGTCGAGGCGATTGAGTTCCGCGAGAGCCTCGTCGTTTTCTTTTTGTTCCACAAGAAGATGGATGAGGCGAACGCGCGCTTCGGAATCATTGGGCATGAGTTCAAGATAGCTGTGGTAAGCGCCAGCGGCTTCGGGCTTTTTCTGGGCGTCAAGGCTTTGCGCGAGTCCGCGGCGCGCTTCTGGCGCGTTTGGCTGAACTTCCAGAGCGCGGCGGAATCTTTTTTCTGCGTCATCTGGCTTCCCCTGACGAATCGCCGCCCAGCCCAAGTAAGCAATGGCCGTGATGTCGTTGGGATCGAGATGAAGCAGCGCTTCGAAGGACTCGGCGGCTCCGGTTGCGTCACCGGAGCGGTCTAGCGCGACGGCCAGCAAATAGCGGGGCCGGCTTTGAGCGGGGAGCAGTTCCACGGCTTTGCGCAGCGGCGGGACCGCGGCGGCATTTTCCTGGGCGTCCAGAAGAAGCATGCCTAGATTGAGATAGGCTTCGGACATTTTTGGATCGAGGGCGATGGTGCGGGAGTATTCGGCGCGAGCCTCGGCGATGTTCTTCAGGGCGGTGTACACGTAGGCGAGCTGAAAGTGGGCGTAGGCAAATTCGGGCTGGTCGGCGATTACTCTTTGCAGGGGGGCGATCGCGGCTTCGAAATTGCTTTTGTCGATATCGTGCTGGGCTTCATCCAGCAAGTCGTTGAGAGGGTTCGGGACTTTTTGCGTCTTGGATTGTAAGGTGGGTTTAGGTTTGGAGGATTGGGAGCTCCGGACAGATGGGTTGCCTAGTAGGGGCGCAGCACCCCGACAGGGTCGGGGCAGGTGCTGCGCCCCTACCAAGATGACGGAAGCACCTAGAAAAACTCGCATCGCACTCGGGCGGAAATGAGCTGGCTTCATGGCTCAGCCGAAGGAATCTTGGCTCCGTTGGAGATAATAGCCGAAGGGCCTGCTGGTTTGGATGCGCCGTTTGGGGGACGCTTTGCCTGGCCGTTTCCGTTGAGGACTCGGGCGAGAAAGTGGCCTGTGTGGGATTGCGTGTTGCGCGCTACCTGTTCGGGCGTTCCCGTAGCGATAATCTTGCCGCCCTGGTCGCCGCCTTCGGGACCGAGATCAATCAGCCAATCCGCGGATTTGATGACGTCAAGATTGTGCTCGATGACCAGCAGCGAAGCTCCGCCCTCGAGCAGCTTGCGGAAGGCGCTGAGGAGCTTGGCGATGTCGTCGAAATGCAAGCCGGTGGTGGGCTCGTCGAGAATGTAGAGAATGCCCTCGTTGTCTGTGCCGCTGAGGTGCGCGGCCAGTTTGAGGCGCTGCGCTTCTCCGCCGGAGAGGGTGGTGGCGGATTGGCCGAGGCGCAAGTAGCCAAGGCCAATCTCGTTTAGAACGCGGAGCTTGGAAACAATTTTGGGAACGTTGACAAAAAAGGCCAGCGCTTCGCGAACCGTCAACTGCAATACGTCGTGAATGTTCTTGCCATTCAGCCGCACTTCCAGAACGCCGCTCTTGAAGCGCGTGCCGCGGCACTCCTCGCAGATGAGTTCCACATCCGCCAGAAACTGCATTTCCACGGTGACGGTGCCGTCGCCCTGGCAAGTTTCGCAGCGGCCTCCGGGCACATTGAAGGAAAAATGGCCGGGGCCGTAGCCGCGACGCTTGGCGTCGGGCGTGGCGGCAAAAGTTTCGCGAACGGCGTCGAAGGCCTTGAGATAAGTGGCGGGATTCGAACGCGGGGTGCGGCCGATCGGAGATTGATCGACAATCACGACTTCGCGGACGTTGGCGTCGCCCTCGAGGCGCTCGCAGAATTCCTTGATGCTGCCGCCCACATGCTTGGCTGCCAGTGCTTTGTAGAGCACGTCGTGAACTAGCGTGGATTTGCCGGAACCGCTGACTCCGGTAACCACCGTGAGCGTCCCGAGGGGGATCATCACATCCAGATTCTGAAGGTTGTGCAAGTTTGCGCCATAGAGGCGGAGAAACTTGCCCGAGGGTTTGTGGCGCACGTTGGGCACGGGAATGCGCAGTTCCCCGCTGAGGTAGCGGCCCGTCAGCGATTTATGCTCATTCAGCATAGCCGCGTAAGGGCCAGCGAAGAGCAGCTTGCCGCCGAGTTCTCCAGCGCCGGGACCGAGATCGATGACGCAATCGGCGGCCTGGATGGTATCGGGATCGTGCTCGACGACGAGCACGGTGTTGCCCAGATCGCGGAGCGACTTGAGAATATCGATGAGCCGCTGGGTGTCGCGCGGATGAAGGCCGATGGAAGGTTCGTCAAGAACGTAGAGGGCGCCGACGAGATGCGAACCGAGCGAGGTCGCCAGCTGAATGCGCTGGGATTCTCCGCCGGAGAGTGTTGAGGTCAACCGGTCGAGAGTGAGGTAATCGAGGCCGACTTCATCGAGGAACTGCAGGCGCGTTCGAATTTCCTCGAGAATGCGATCCGCGACTTTCAAGTGCCCTTCGGAGAGTTGCAGTGTGGAAAAGAGAGCGCGCGCTTCTTTGACGGTGAGTTGGCAAACCTCGGTGATGGCTTTTCCCGCCACGCGCACGGCGCGAGCCTCGGCGCGCAAACGAGTTCCGCCGCACTCCGGACAGCTGGCATAGCCGCGGAAGCGACTGAGGAAAACGCGCACGTGCAGCTTGTATTTTTTTCGCTCCAGCCAGGTGAAAAAACCTTTGACGCCTTGGTAGTCGTTCTCGGGATCGCCTTCGAGGATCAAGCGGCGTTGTTCGGCGGTAAGTTGACGCCAGGGCACGTTTGTGGGGATGCCCCGTTCACGCGCCCACTTTTTTGCTTCCTGGAAAAGCACGCGGTAACGCGGCTTGGTCCAAGGCTCGATGGCGCCGTCGTCGAGAGACTTGCCGGCGTCGGGCACCACGAGATTCAAATCGAAATCGATGGTATTTCCAAAACCCTGGCAGCGGGGGCAAGCGCCGTATGGATTGTTGAAGGAGAAAAGACGGGGCTCGGGTTCCTGGTAGAGAGTTCCGTCGTTCTTGCACTCGAAGCGTTCGTTGAAGGTGAGGCGCTCGGGAGCGTTGCTTGCGCCGTCGGCGACAAATTCGAGAATGGCCTCGCCCTGCCCTTCGCGGTAGCAAATTTCGATGGAGTCCACGAGGCGCGCACGCGATTCCGGATTTACCGCGAGGCGGTCGACGAGAACGTAGACGGGCTTGGAAAAATCGACGTCCAGAAGCGATTCGGGAGAAGAAAATTCGTGGATCCGTCCGGCCTGGTAGAGCCGATTGAAACCGCGCTTCTGCAAATCGAGCAGCGCCTGGCGGAGAAGCTCGGGTGGCGGAGCGGCGGCGGCTTTCTTGGCGCCGCGTTTCGAAACCGCGGAGGGCGCTGGGGCGGCGATGCGAAACTGGTGCAACACGTAAAAGCGGCGGCCCGGCGCGAGCGACAAAATGCGCGTGGCAATTTCATCCGGATTGTCGCGGCGCACTTCCGCGCCGCATTTAATGCAAAACGTTTGCCCGCATCGGGCAAAAAGCAGGCGCAAATAGTCGTAAATTTCGGTGGCCGTGGCTACGGTCGAGCGAGGATTGCGGGTGGAATTTTTCTGGCGGATGGCTACCGCCGGGGCGATCCCGGAAATTTCATCGACGTCGGGTTTTTCCATGCGCTCGAGAAATTGCCGCGCGTAAGCGGAGAGCGATTCCACGTAGCGGCGCTGGCCTTCCGCGTAAATGGTGTCGAAGGCGAGGGAGGATTTTCCGGAGCCGCTGACACCGGTGACCACGGTTATCGCGTTATGCGGAATCTCGACGCTGATGTTCTTGAGATTGTGGACGCGGGCGCCCCTGACGCGGATGGACTCCTGCTCCGGCGGGGCGACGATGGGTACGTGGGTGAGTTCTTTGGTAGCCAAAGGGAGCCTAGACAGCGCGTTTCGAGGGTGCTGCCTAAACTTCAAATTATACGTCGGCTGTCAAAACGGGGCAAACGGCGAACCGGCGCTGACGCATACGCCGGAAAATCGCCCGGGGACTTCAGGGCTCCTCGGCGAGCGTAATCTGGCCGATGCCGCCTTCGACTTTCAGGTGAATCGTGGCTTGGGATTTTCCGTAAGCGTCGTTGGTGTAAGTGTCGCCGTCGTGCTTCAGGCCATGCACATTGATGGAACCGATGCCGCCGGAGGCGTGAGCGATGACGCCGACGTTTTTCGGGAGGCGGATGGTGGCCTGGCCCACGCCCCCCTCAAAGTCAGCGGTCAAATCGGTTTTGCGGTCGCCGGTGAGGTCGACATCCATCTGGCCGGCGCCGAGATTGAGATCCAAGCGGGTGAGCGGAACGTCGCGAAAATGCAGATCCCCATGCCCAGCCCCCATGTCCACTTTCAACTCCAGCGGAACGTCCTTGCTGAAATGAAGATTCCAGTCATTTTGGGAAGGCCCGAAGTGAACGGAGCCGGAATTCTGAGAAATGTGGAGTTGGCCGACGCCGCTATCGACGTGGTAATCGATGCGCGGAGCGTCGAAGGAATTGTTGAAGGTGAAGTCAGCATCGAGCATGTGAATTGCGCCGCCATTGATAATGAGCTGTCCCGAAGGCAGGTCCAGCGCGGCATGGGCGGACTTGGCGCCCTGCGGATCCACAGTTTGTATGGTGTGCTGAGATCCCGAGGAGAAGCCATGGCGGCGGGAGAAACCACGTCCGTGCCAGAGCAGGAAGACCAGAACAATGACAAAGGCAAGGGCGCCAAAGGTGGCGCCGACGGAGATTCCGGGAGGGGCATTGGGATTGCGGCTTCGATAGGTGGAATCCCAAATCTTGCCGACTCCGATGAAGATGAGGATAAGGGGCCAATAGGTCGCGAGAATCGGCCAGGGATCAAAGGCCGGGCGCCAGTTGTGGAAGAGAAAGAGGGCCCCTAGAGTGATGAGCACGATGGGGAAGACAAGGGACACTTTCCTGGGCTGACCGTCCTGGGGCATGGCAGACCTCCGCTATCTTGTACTACGCGCGCGGAAGGAAAATAGTTCAGCGGGCGGCGTGTACACTGTACAACAACACGGGTGCGGGCGAGAGCGGAAAGAGCCTGGACTGGAAACCGGCCCAGAGCCGGGCTCCCGACCGGGTCGGGATAAATTCCACCCGCCCCTATATGGAATTGGAATTGCGGCGAAGCGTCGCCCAGGAGGACTGTGTGGTAAAGTTTCGCTGAAAAGACTTCGAGGGGCTCGGCAATGAAAGAATTCGAGAGAATTTTCTGGATTGTGCTGGACAGCGTGGGCATCGGAGAGCTTCCGGATGCGGCGGAATATGGCGACGTGGGCCGAAACACACTAGGGCACATTGCGGAATCGCGCGCGCTGGAAATTCCGAATCTGGTGCGGCTGGGACTGGCTAACATTGCACCGTTGAAAGATCAGACGCCGGCCCCCGCGCCGATTGGGGCCTATGGAAAGGGCGTGACGCGCTCTCCGGGGAAAGACACCACGACCGGACATTGGGAAATGGCGGGCGTTTGGCTGGACCAGGCGTTCCCTGTTTACAAGCATGGATTCCCAAAGGAATTGATCGAAGAGTTTGAAAAACAGATCGGTAGGAAGACGATTGGAAACAAACCGGCCTCCGGCACGGAGATCATCAAGGAACTCGGCGAAGAACACGTGCGAACGGGCAAGCCGATCGTGTATACGTCGGGCGACAGCGTGTTTCAGATCGCCGCGCATGAAGAGGTGATCCCGATCGCGGAACTGTACCGCATGTGCGAAATCGCGCGGAAATTACTGGATGGGCCGCATCGCGTGGGGCGCGTGATTGCGCGGCCGTTCGCGGGAACTCCTGGAAACTTCGTGCGGACCACGCGACGGCATGACTATGCGGTGGATCCGCCGAAGCCGATGCTGATGGACGTTCTCGTGGAGCATAAAGTTCGCGTATTTGGAATCGGCAAGATTCATGATATTTACAATGGCCGCGGAGTCGAAGAATACGTAACGACGAGAGGCAATGCCGACGGCATGGAGAAAATGACGGTGGCTGCTAGCGAGCGCGAAAGCGGGCTTATCTTTTGCAACCTGGTGGACTTCGACATGTTGTATGGCCACCGCAAAGACGTTGAGGGTTTTGCGAAATCGCTGGAAGAATTCGACCGCCTGCTTGCGGATTTCTTGCCGCTGTTGAGCCTTTCCGACATGCTGCTGATCACCGCGGACCACGGCTGCGATCCCGATCCGCGTTGGTCCACGACGGACCATTCGCGGGAGTACGTGCCGATACTCGCGTATTCGCCGGGAGGCGGAGCGGGCGTAAACCTGGGAGTGCGGAACACGCTCGCCGATATGGGACAAACGATTGCGCAGAATTTTGGCGGAGCGATCCCGCATGGGAAGAGCTTTCTGAGTGAGATGAGGAAGCAACGAAGCAGCAGTGAGGTAGCGTAAACCAAAAAGGCGTGAATTGTGTTCGGAATTGCTGCGTCAGAACCAGTCGCTGCGGTAGGCCACCCACCAACTGAACATGCCGATGGGAATGGTGGCCAGCAGCGACCACATGATGGGTAAGCTTAAGTCTGCAATCAGACCTAGCACGATGAAGACGCCCCAGAAGACTTTGCGTTCCATCCCTTCATTTTAACGCGCGAATCCTGAAGTGGCAGCCAGAGATAGCGGCGGTTTCGAGGAGGAACACATCTCGGACAGGTGTGCCTAATTTCTCGATCATCATCAAGAAAAGATGTCATGCGAAGGAATGAGCCGCACGCGGCTGATTTGGTCTTGTGGATTCCGAAGCGTTGCGGATACAGTAGGAGCGCCACAACAACCTTACTCTATGACGGACACACGCCAAGCACTCGGGCGAATACTGGTCGCTCTTTCACTCGTCGTTTTCGGGGTGCAACATTTTATTTACGGCGGGTTCGTGGCAACGCTGGTGCCTGCTTTTATGCCGGGGCGGCTGTTTTGGGCGTACTTCGTGGGAGTGGCGTTCTTTGCGGCAGCCGCAGGTATTCTCTACCATCTCCTGGCGCGAGCCGCGGCAACTATGCTGGGAGTGATGTTTTTTCTTTTCGTCGTGCTGCTCCACATTCCGCGCATCATCGGCAATTCCACCAACGGGAATGAATGGACGAGCGGGTTTGTGGCGCTGGCGATGTGCGGAGGCTCCTGGATTCTTGCCAGCGCCGCTCCTCTCGACGAGCGCGAAAAAGCGGACCCATTCCTCAAACTTGGGAAATACTTCTTTGCACTGGCGTTTGTGGCCTTCGGGATTCAACATTATGTCTACGCCCGTTTCGGTGCGGGATTGGGCCCACCCTGGTTTTCGGGAAGTCCACTCCTAGCGTGTTTTGACGGCACTGTCCTCGTTGGCGGAGGAGCTGCGATAGTGCTTGGAAAGAAGGCGCGAGTGGGGACGACCCTCTTGGTAACGATCCTTTTCCTTTTCTTCCTGCTGCTCTACGTTCCCCGCATCATCGGGCAACCGCATAATCCGAACCCGTGGACCAGCGGGTTCGAGGTCCTGGCGCTGTGTGGGTGCGCTTTGGTTCTGGCTGGCAACCTGCCTAAAGAAGAAAAAGAACGGGTCTAAAGACCCGCCACTAGCGGCGCCGGGCTCGCGGCCTGGCCCGGGTAAATGCCGCGCAGTATCTACAGAGACTGATTTGGTTCATCACGACTTCTTAACGTGATGAACGGTACGCTGGAAGCTCGGAGTGAATGAACTTTCTGGCGGAAGGAGCACGAGTATGTTTAACAAAGGTGGAGGGCGTGAAGACCGTGCGTTTGAAATGAGGAGGGACGGGCCGCTCATAAAGCTTGGAGCAATTGGCATCGGTGTGATCGTGGTGCTGGTGGTGCTGGGGGTTTTCTTGCTGAGGGTGACGCGCATCGAGGCGGGACACGTGGGCGTCGAGATCAACCTGGCGGGCAAGCAGCGCGGGGCGTCGGAAATCCCGGTGCGCACGGGCTGGGTGGTGTATTCGCCGCTGAGCACGCAGATCATTGAGTTCCCGACATTCGTGCAGACGGTGAAATGGACCAAGGACACGAACGAAGGACATCCGATCAACGAGGAGATGGGCTTCAACTCCAAGGAAGGGATGGAGATCTTCGTGGACGTATCGCTGTCGTACGCGATCGAATCGGCGAAGGCGCCGGACTTCTACGTGAAGTACCGCCTCGCGGACATGGAGTCGTTCACGCACGGGATTCTGCGGGACGTGGTGCGCAACTCGCTCAACGAGGTGGCTTCTACGTACGTGGTGGAGGATATTTACGGCGAGAAGAAGGCGGAGTTTCTGAGTAAGGTGCAAGCGAAGATCGAGCAGAAAATGTCGCCGGTGGGCGTGAGCGTGCAGCAGTTTGGCTTCATCGGTGCGCCGCGCGTGCCGACGGTCATCGCCACAGCCATCACGGCGAAGGCGCAGGCAATCCAGCAGGCGGAGCGTGCCCGGAACGAACTGGCGACGACGCAAGCCGAAGCCGCGAAGAAAATTGCGGAAGCGGAAGGCGATGCCAAGTCACTGGTAACGCGGGCACAGGGCGAAGCGGACGCCAACCGGATCCGGCAGAATTCGCTGACACCACAGTTGCTGGAACTGCGGCGGATCGAAAACAACCGCGCCTTGATCGACAAGTGGAACGGGCAGTTGCCGACGGTGCAAACGGGACAGGGCGGAGGGATGATTTTGCAGTTGCCTAAGGCGCAATAGAGAGCAACGGGCTGGAAGATTGCCGAGAGAGAGCTGCTGGCCAGCCGGGACGGCAGGGTTTACGGCTGGGGATTTTGCGGCGGCGGTTGAGGATTCTGGGGCGGGTTCTGCGGCGGATTGGTGGGGCTCAGTCCCGGTTGCTGGCCGAGAGGTTGACCCAATCCTGTTCCGGTCTGCAAGCCGGGTTGACCCGCTCCGAAACCGTCCTTGGAGGGATCCCAAATGAATTCGAAGAGGCGATAATTTTTGGCTTTGTCGTAGACGATGATGGAAGACTTGTTGACCTTGCTGCCGACGCCAATGATGTTGCCGCCGATGATTGTGGGGGTGTCGCCAGTAGGGATGGCTTGCGAACCCAGGGCACCTTGATCAGCGCTTACGGGAGCCCCTGTGGTGGCTGGCGGATTTGTCCCGGAAGCTGATGTGCTGGGCTGCGTCCCGTTCTGGCCCGGCTGGGTGCCAGCGTTGGGCTGGCCGATTCCGCCCGATTGACCAAAAACACCTGATTGACCAAATGCGCCGGCTTGCCCCGGAGTGCCAGGTCCATTCAAGGCGCCCGCGGGAGTGCCTATTCCCGCGGCTTGGGGAAACAGGAGATTCTGCTGCGGAGGCTTCAGGCTGCCTATCAACTGACCCGCGGGACCCACATAAATAAATCTCCACGAACCGTCTTCTTTGTTCATGGGATCTTTGTAGGCCTGGCGCATGAAGCGGAGAGAACCCAGCTTGGGTTTGGTGAGATCGTCAAGGGAAGTGGGAAACTTGCCCATCTTGCGGTAGTAGAGTTTCACGCCGCGGGTGTATTGCTTGCCGCGCCAGATCATGTCCTTTTCTTTTTCGCGGCGGCCCTCGGTGAGGACATTCGGCGCGACGGCCATCACGGAAATGAGCAGAAGGGTGGTGAGGAAAATAACCACGAGCAAGGCAAAGCCGCGCTCGGAGCGTTTCCCTGCCATTTGTGGACGTGCGGAGTTCATGCTCATGGCGGGGGCGCCGCCTGTTCTTCGAGGGGAGCGGTGCCGCGGAGACCGGAGGAAAGCTCTTCGTATTCCAGATTGGCGTTGCCAATTCTGAGAATACGGAAACGATTCAGCAAGAGTTCGCCCTCGCCGACGACGAGAATGCCCTCCCCATCGGTGAAGAAAGCGAGGCGTTTGGTGCCGTTGGGAACGGTGCCGAAGCCGAAGAATTTGACCGGCAACGGCGGCACCGTTGGAATAACCACCGGCGGCGGCTCTTTCGGAATATTCGGATCAACCGGCTTCGGAAGGGGATTTTTCGGTGGTGGCGGGGGCGGCAGCTCACGACTGAAAATGTTGCGACCGCTGCTCTTGTATTCGGTCTTGCGGGCGCGGTCGACCGCAGAAAAATGAATCGCAGGATTTTCGACAGAAAGCAGCTTAGGAGCCTGTGGCAGAGAGCCAGCGTCGGCGGTTAGTACCGATCTGCCATGGTCGAGATACAAAAACCAAATGAAGCCGGCGATCAACAAGAGCACGGCGAGCGCGACAATCTGTTTCTTCTGCTTCATGCCGCGGTCCTGAAATAGGTTTTGAGGTGGAGCGCGACCTTGATGACATTTGTGGATGCCTGGTGGGAAGTGTCGGAAGCGAGCGTCAAAGTATCCACGGCGTACTGATTGGGGGAACGCTGCAAGGCGTTTAAAAACACGATTACACTTTTATAGTTGCCATTGACGGTGGCATCGACCGCCACTTCGGTTACGCCGCGGCTGGCAATGTCGGTACGCTTGAAAGCCAGATCCTCGAGTTGAATGCCGCTCTTCCCGGCCATGGCACCGAGTTCCGAGCGGACGGCGGAATAGCCTGAGCTTGCTGGAAAGAGCGATTGCTCGAATTTAACGCAGTCTTTCTGGATGTCGGGAGTATTATCGCGGATACCTTGAGCGCGAATAATATCGCCCTTCAAGAGGTTGTGCTGCTTGACTTGCACCTCCAGCAGTTGCTGAGGCGTGTGGGGGGCGGAGGAAAGCTGCCAACTGTAGGCGGCCAGAGCGACATCCGCGAGGACGAGAAGAACCACGCAAGCAAGAATAATCCGTTTCCGCATTGTGAAATCGCGCCGCATTAAGTCCTCAAATAGACGGTGGTCAACAAGATGACTTTCTGATCGCCGTTCTGGACGCCGGTGACACCGGCGGAATGAACATTCAGAATTTGGACTTCTGTAAATTGCTTTGATTCGATAAGGGCATGCTCAAATTTCGATTCTGCTTCGTCGTTGGCCGCACCCACGGTCAATTTCAGTTCGACGTGCCCGCCGGCCTGCCTGGGCTCGATGCTGATGACACGCACGCCGCCCGGGAGGATGCGCTCGAGGTCCATGAACATGAGCGTCCAGTTGAAGCTACGAGCATCGAGAAAGCCGTTAATGAAATCAGCGCGGTCGTGCAATTCCGAGATGTCTTTCCTGTGAAAAAATGCATCCAGGTCCCGGCGCTGCTCTTCGAGGCTGACCAGTTCCTGGCGGGTCTTTTGGGTGCGGGCCCGCAGCTCGGCATCGAGTTTGCGGACGGAATAGACGTGCCAGCCCAGAGCGAGGAAGGCGAGACCCGCGAAAACCGCCGTGACACCAGCGCCCGCCAGGAACCGGCGGTGCGTTTCCAAAGCCTGGGTCGCTAAATTGAGACGAACTTTCATTTCTTCACTGGCCTCGATACGGAAAAGCGTTTGCTAGCCACGTTGCAGCACCCAACCGATCAGACCTTCCAAGTCACGATCCGCGAGCGGACGGGCATCCTCCTTGATGCGGCCATCGGAGACCGCAGAGTGCACCAGGGAACGCACGTCGCAATGGAATTCAAGCTCGATGGGCTGGACAAACTCGGGAAGGCGGGGGCCAAGTCCGGCGACACGAACGGAGTGAATGGTTTCCTTCCAGGTGTCCTGGTAGTAAGCGGCCACGGGAAAAATCTCCTCGAGAAGCATCTGGGGCGTGAGGTTTGCGCCGTCGACTGGCAACTCCGTGCAACGATATCCGCACAAGACGCCGTCGCGCACGATCGCCGTGGTCAGAGTGGAGCCGGAGACGCGCGCGAGAAGGGTGGGCTTCTCGTCTTCGAGGAGGGAGATGGCGGCCAAGGAAGCGCTCAGCACAATGCCAGGATGCAGCCCGGTACCCTCGACGAGGGATTCGTACTCACGGATGATGCGGAGGCGCGCCAGCGCGGTGACAACATCAACACCGGCCTCGCGCGGCGCTTGGCGCATGTATGAGATGAGTGTCTCATCGGCTTCAAAGGGGACGCTTTTCTTCAGTTTCCAGCGCAACATCGGGACAGCTTCTTCCGCCGAGCGCGGGAATTCCTCGAAGTGTTGCACGAAGACGCGAATCACGGTATCGGGAAGGATCAGAGCAACGTCTTCCTCGCGGCAACGCAAACGCTCGCAAATCTTGGCGACCGCGGCCTTGACGAGAGCGGAGTTCACAATGTTGGCTTCGACGGCCGAGGGAACCAGCGCTCCGGCGGGCAAGGACTCCACGGCGTAGGCATCCAGGGAACCGGCGTGGTTCCAGCGGGCGGCAGCGACACGGTCCGGCGCGAGCTCGATGGCGACGGGGGCGTAGGGCATGGCATCGAGCCAGCGTGCCGCGCGGCGCACCCACGCGAACTGGTAAATTCCCTGCCTGGATGTAACGGCGCTACTCAACGAAAGTCACCTTGTTAATCTCTTTCACCGTGGTGATGCCCGCGCGAATCTTGGCAAGACCGCTTTCGCGCAGGGTAATCATGCCCTCTTCGCATGCGATCCGTTTGATCTCCGAGGTGGGCCTACGATCCACAATCATTTCGCGGATGCGGTCGGTCAAGTCAAGCAATTCGCAAATGGCCGTGCGGCCATGATAACCGGTGCCGGAGCATTCCAGGCACCCGGCGCCCTCGGCAAACGTAACGCCGCCCCACACAGCGGGATCGAGGCCCGCTTCTTTCAATTCCTCGGGAGAATATGTCTTGGGCTTTTTGCAAACTGGACAGATTACACGAACGAGGCGCTGCGCCATGATGCAGTTCAGGGCGGAAACAAAGTTGTAGGGCTCAACACCCATGTTAATGAAACGGCCGATAACGTCGGTCACGTTATTGGCATGGACAGTGGTGAAAACGAGGTGGCCGGTGAGCGCCGATTGGATGGCGATCTGCGCGGTTTCCTGGTCGCGAATTTCGCCGACCATGATTTTGTCGGGGTCGTGACGCAGGATGGAGCGCAAGCCGCGCGCAAAGGTGAGCCCCTTCTTTTCGTTCACCGGAATCTGCGTGATGCCACGGAGTTGATACTCGACGGGATCTTCGATGGTGACGATCTTGTCCTCGTCGGTCTTGATCTCGTTGATGGCAGCGTAAAGCGTCGTGGTCTTGCCGGAACCGGTCGGACCGGTGACCAGGACCATGCCATACGGTTCGCGGATGTAGCGCCGGAAGCGGCGGGTTTCTTCCGGGGAGAAACCTACAACGTCGAGAGTCAAGCTCGAGAATTTTTCCGAAAGCGTTTCTTTGTCCAGGACGCGGAGAACGGCGTCTTCCCCGTGACTGGCGGGCATGATGGAGACGCGAAGGTCGATGTAACGGCCCTTGTATTTCACGCGGAAGCGGCCGTCCTGGGGAACGCGACGCTCGGCGATGTCCAGATCGCTAAGCACCTTGATGCGCGAGAGCACTGTGGAATGCCATTCCTTGGCGATAGGCTGCATGGCGTGCTGCAGCACGCCGTCGATGCGGTACTTGACGGCCACTTCGGTGTCGCGCGCTTCGATGTGGATGTCACTGGCGCGGCGCTCGAGTGCGGTGAAGATAATGGTTTCCACCAGGCGCACCACCGGGCTGGCGGTGCTGTCGCGAGTCAAGCGGTCGCCGGAAATGGTCTCGTCGGTTTCCTCTTCGTCCTTGGACGTTTGGAGAGTGAACGCTTCGGTGGCCTGCTCCAGGACGCGCTGCGACTGCTCGGTGCGTTTCAATATGTCGCCAATCTGGCGGGCGGTGGCGACCCGAATCAGAAGTTTCTTTCCCAGCAGCAGTGGCAGCTCGTCGCTCATCTGCACCTGGCCGGGGTCCGCCGCGGCGATGGACAAAACATTGTTCTGGAGTTGCAGGGGCACGAAGTTGTAGCGGAACATCAGGTCCGCTGGGATGGTACGAAACAGTTCCGCATCGATGCGCTGCTCGCGGAGGTCAATGAACGCGAAGCGGTACCGTTCCGCGAGTTTGCGCGCGACTTCGCGTTCGTTCTGTTCGTCAGCGTCGCCTGGAAGCCCGGGCGCTGGAGGAAGTTGTTCCGTAGTGGCCATAATTCCTTACTTTGCCCCCGTCGTGGAGAAAGAAAAGATGGGCAAGTACAGTGAAATCAAAATGAACGCGACCAGCAACCCCATAAAGATTAGTAGAACCGGCTCAATGAGGGAAACGAGCGCGCCCAAACGCAAATTGACCTCTTCCTCATAGAACTCGGCCACGCTGTTGAGCATGGGAGAAAGCGCGCCGCTGGATTCCCCAACCTCAATCATATCCAGGGCCATTTCCGGCATGACGCCCTTGGAAGCCAGGGCTGCGTGCAAGGATTCTCCTTCGCGGACCATCTGGGTGGCCTGGCCGACGGTGGCGCGCAGCAATTTGCTGGTGATGGCGTCGCTCGCGGTCTGGAGTCCGGCTACCAGGGGAGTGCCGCCTGACAAAAGCGTGGAAAGCGTGCGGGAGAACTGCGCGACTTGAAACTTAAGAAGCGTGTCCCCAATCACCGGCAGGCGAAACTTCAAGCGATCGAAGGCGGTGCCGCCTTCCTCGGAACGGGACCAAAGGAAAACGGTGACTGCCGCGAGGGCCATCGCAGCCACGACTCCCAAAAAAACAAAGCGATAGTCAACCGTCAAGGCAATCAACAATCGCGTGGGTGTGGGGAGCTCCGCGCCCAAGTCGCGGTAAAGAAGAGCAAACTTCGGAATCACAGCAGTGACCAGATAAGTCACGATGACGATCGCCACGCTAATCAACAATACTGGGTAGACCAAACTGGCAAGAATCTTTTTGCGAACACCAGTACTCACGCGCTGATAGGCAATGTACTGTTCCAGGACGCCCGGCAAATTCCCGCTCTTCTCTCCAGCAAGGATGGCCGTCGAATAAACTTTGGAAAACACACCGGCTTCGTCGACGGCCTCGGAAAGAGACTTTCCTTCCCGCACGCGGTCGCGGATCTGGGAGATCACCGGGCGGAGTTTGGGAGAGGAGGCCCGGGTGGCGAGAAGATCCAGGGATTTCAAGATGGGTAAGCCGGCTTTGATGAGGGTATTGAACTGCTGATTGAGAATCAGGAATTCCGAACCGCCAATCTGCCGCCCGCTTTTCTGGCGAAGCAGATCGGCCAGACGGCCGCCGCGGGATTGCACCGAATAGACGTACAAGCCACGGTCCACGAGCTTCTGGCGTGCTTCTTCCAGGGTGTTCGCGGCTTCGACGTGGGAAAAGACACGCCCGTCGGCATCCGCCACGCGGCAGAGAAATTGACCCATAGCCTATCAGTTTACCTCATCTAGTTGATATGCGGGGAAGGCCCGGGAGGTTGGCTGTTCCTTTCAGGAAACGGTAGCGAAATACGTGCACGCTCAAGGGTTTACCCCACCGTTGCTTGCAGGTAATTCGCCATTCACAATGGCCACGCCGCGAGGAACTTCGAACCGGAAGAAAGAATCGGGCACGGCAGGATCAAACTTCCAGTCCTTGAATTTGAACTCGAGGTCGATTCCACCGCTCCCGCGCACGAGTATCCGGACCAGTTCACAGGTATCCTGGTTGAATTCGAGGATTACCAGGTCTTTCCGCGCACGGACGGCGTCGTTCCCAGCCATTTGGTCAAACTTGGACTCCGCGCCTTTGAGCAGACAGGATAGCACCACGTCGCCATCCTTCTCTGGCTTTTCCGCACCGGCAAGATCGACTCGCGCGCAAATTTTCGAAAGTTTCATTTCGCCCGCAAGCAGCGCCAGCGGCGTTCGCCAATCCTCGCTTTGTTTCGCGGGAACCCGTGTCACGGTGTGGTCCAGGGGAACGTAAAACCATGCCGACTTACCGTCCACGAGAAAAAGGTTTTTCTCCGGCGCTTCGTATTCCCAGCGCATCTTCCCCGACCGCCGGAAGTAGGCTGTGCCCGATTCTGTGCGAAGCACGCGGCCGGATTCAGTGTAACGCTCAAGGAACGTAGCCTCGAGACTCGCCGCTTTGCGGTATTTGCTTTCGAATTGATGCAAGAGGAGCGGCACGGAGGAAGCCTTCGCAGGAGTCGAGGAGGGAGCGCTCTGGCTGACCGATAGAAGAGGAGAAAGTACGAAGAGAAGAAGGGCATACTGTCCGCGACGAAGAATGGAACGCATGCGCTGAGTATAGCAAGCAGGCGGCGTTGCCAAGAAAATGCATTTGCCGATGGCAGCCACAGGGCTGAGCCTTGCTAAATGCTGAGAATGACAGGCACAGGCCCAATGAATGAAAAGCTTCGTTAGATCGCGCGCTCAAGTCCTGGCAATCCGCGAGGTGCTGCTCCGCTTACAGTCGAAGTCCTTCCCTGACACCAGTGGAAAAAAGGAGGAAGCGAGATTTCCTCCCCGGTCCACAGGGACGGACAGGGAGTTAGTTAATAGGACCTGAAGTTCCGGGAACGTTCGCAACTCCGGAGCAAGATCCCACAGCGACACCGATAGCGGCAGCACCTGGAGTGACAAACTGGATTAGACCCGTTTGGTTCGCGCAGAACGCACGCACACCGGTGGTCTGCACCAAACTTGGAGTGGCATTCAGTTCGTATCCGTTGAGCACGCCGTTAAGCAGGATAGTACCGGCGCCGTTGAAGACGTAGCCGCTCTTCGTGAATGGGGGCGTACTCAGAAGGGGATCGACTATGCAAGCTGCGGCAGCAGTCGCGACGGTGCAAGGGGCGGCTCCGCCCAGTTGCGCCAAACCAACAGCGAAACCGGTGCCCCAATTAGATTGATACGTGACCTCGGCGGTGTTCATGTTGCGGAGCGAGCTCACAGCAGATGATTCGTTTGCCAGTATCTTCGAGCGCAGCAAATTCGGGATAGCGATGGCCGCGATAATCAGGATGACCGCCACGACGATGAGAAGCTCGATGAGAGAAAACCCTGTCTGTGTTTTTTTCATTGTAAGCCTCTACCGGACCTTAACCCTTTCCTTCTTATTCCGTCACACCGAAATACCTCGCCAAGTTATGAGGAGCACTTTACGGGCCACTCCTGTATCGGTCGACACTCTAGCCCACCGAATTTTGCCGCGATTACTTTGGAAGCCGCGCCAAGGCGGCGCCAGGTGCGCTGTATCATAAGGCCGCAGCAATCGTTGAGCAAGGACACAAATCCGTCGTAAAGTGACAACCCTCAAGTCACGCTAGCGAAAGCATTGCTGCAAATAGATAGGAAGAAAGATCACTTTCGCGCACGCTCGGAACTATCCTGACAAAAAAACGGGGAGGAAGCTGAACGAAGCTTCCTCCCCAATCCACAAGACTAGCTTGGGAGTTAGTTGCCGATAGGACCGGAAGTCCCAGGAACGTTCGGTACGCCTGCGCAAGCTCCCGCGGCGACGCCGATTGCGGCTGCGCCGGGAGTCACGAACTGGATCAGACCCGTGTGGTCCGCGCAGAACGCACGCACGCCGGTCGTTTGCACGGCCGTCGGAGTGGCGTTCACTTCGAACCCGTTGAGCACGCCGTTATTCAGCAAAGTTCCGGCGGCGTTGAACACATAGCCGCTCTTCGTGTTAGGAGCGACGCTCAAGAGGGGGTCGATCAAGCAAGCTGTGACCGCAGTCGCGACGGTGCAAGGTGCGGCTCCGCCGAGTTGCGTCAAACCGACCGCGAAACCCGTGCCCCAGCTCGACTGATAGGTCACTTCCGCCGTGTTGATGGTACGGACCGAGCCGACAGCGGATGATTCGTTGGCTGCAATCTTCGAGCGCAGCAAGTTCGGAATGGCGATGGCCGCGATGATCAGAATGATCGCCACGACGATCAGCAATTCGATAAGAGAGAAACCCTTCTGTTTCTTCATGATGCTAGATCTCCTTAGGCTATTTTGTGGTGCAAGAGCACACCCTTCATAGGGCAACCTGGGGACCAATATCCAGGCAAAAGATGTTTTGTGTTCCAATTTCCCTATCTTATTGATAATAGGAACCATAGCTATGGAAATGGGATTCAGCCTGGCAGACTTCCATGCCCGAAAGACCGGTAAATCCCTTGGAGTTTGACCTTTTTTGTTCGCCGCCAGGAGCACAAACTGTCACAGGAGTGGGGCTTTGCCTCTGCGGGGGGCCGAAGCAGAAAACATATGAGGCTTTCACTTTATCGATAGGAGCGTGGGCATTGTGCCTTGAAGCATCTTGAAGCATAAGGTGAGTCGCAAAGGATGTGCAGTTGTGCTGGTGGTCGGAGATCCGTTCCTGCCGCCGACAAGGAAAACGGGGGAGGAAGCTAAACGACGCTTCCTCCCCCGTCCACCAAACTAGCTTTGGAGTTAGTTGCCGATAGGACCGGAAGTCCCAGGAACGCTCGGTACGCCGGCGCAAGATCCCGCGGCGATGCCGATTGCGGCTGCGCCGGGAGTCACGAACTGGATCAGACCCGTGTGGTCCGCGCAGAACGCACGCACGCCGGTCGTTTGCACGGCCGTCGGAGTGGCGTTCACTTCGAACCCGTTACGCACGCCGTTGTTCAGCAAAGTTCCGGCAGCGTTGAACACATAGCCGCTCTTCGTGTTAGGAGCGACGCTCAAGAGGGGGTCGATCAAGCAAGCTGTGGCCGCAGTCGCGACGGTGCAAGGTGCCGCTCCGCCGAGTTGCGTCAAACCGAGGGCGAAACCCGTGCCCCAGCTCGACTGATAGGTCACTTCCGCCGTGTTGATGGTGCGGACGGAGCCGACAGCGGATGATTCGTTCGCTGCGATCTTCGAGCGCAGCAAGTTCGGAATGGCGATGGCCGCGATGATCAGAATGATCGCTACGACGATCAGCAATTCGATAAGTGAGAAACCCTTCTGTTTCTTCATGATGCTAGATCTCCTTGAGAAATTTTATGGTGCCAGAGCACGCCGTACTAGTATGCAAGCCCGAGGCCAACCCCCGGAAGAGTGCTGAAAGCCGTTCCAGGAAGTGTAACTACTGTACAATCAAGCGCTTAGAGAATAGGACCGTTCTGGTACTGGAGTTTGCAGTCCCCAAACCGAGGTTTGACGCTTTCCGTCGACGTTTTTTGTCCATCGAAAGAGCGTAGATGGTCACAGTTTGAAACCGTTGCGGCCTATTCATGGGGGCGCAGGACGCGCAGAAGATTGCAGTAATCGTCGGTCCAGAGCAGAGGTTTGGCGTTGGAGGAGAGCGGTTGGGAATCGACCTGCACGTCGGGAATGGCCAGTGACGCGGCATCCCGCGAGAGCAGGACCCAGTTTGATTCGGAAAAGGGGCTGCGCGGGATGAATGGCGTGACTTGAAGCACATGGAAATGGAATTCTCCGGCAATAGCGGCAAGGACCGGGCGGAGATCCAAGGTGTTGTTGCTGATGTGAACGGCGATGACCGATTTTGGTGAACGCAGATGCGTGGCGTAGACAAGAAACGCTTCGCGTGTCAGCAGGTGCATGGGGATGGCGTCGCTGGAGAAGGCGTCGAGGACGAGAAGGTCGAAATTTTGCAGCTCGCCCCGCGCGGCCTCACGTTCCAAGGAAAGCCGCCCATCGCCGAGTACGACTTCGACGGTGGCCCGGGAGTCACGCAGATAGGTGAAGTAGGGGTGGCTGCCAGCCGACCACTTGTAGACATCGGGATTGATCTCATAGAAGCGGAAGACGTCGCCGGGTTGCGCAAGTGTGGCGAGCGTACCGACGCCCATTCCGACCAAGCCGACGCGCACGGGGTGCAGCGGCCAGTTTGTGATGACCGCGTTGGCGCCGGACTGTGGGCCGTAGTAGCCGGTGGCGAGGTGAGCGCGCGCCGGATCCTGAAATTGAAAGCCATGCATAGTTTTTCCGTGACGCAAGGCCAAATAGCCTTCCGATGGACTTGCCACCACGGAGAGAACGCCGTAGAAATTTCTGGAGCGCGCCTGGACGTTGTAGAACTCGGCTTTCTGGGTGATGGCGAGGCCGGCGGTGAGCAGCGCAAGCGTCGTGCGAGCGGCGACGCGAACCCAGAAAGGTCTCGGAGGCGAGACGGGGCGGCGGCGCTCTCTTAGGAAACAAATGAGCGAGCCGAGCAAGAGCGCTCCCGCCGAACCGAAGATGCTCCACCACGGAAGATGAGCCGCGGCACCCCAGACCGGAGTGAGGATCGCGGGCGCGAGCAGAACGACGCCCGCAAGGATGGAGAGAGCCAGGGAAAGACGCCCCGTGTGCCACCAGGAGAACGGATCGCTCCTCGAGAGACTTAAGAGGAGAGCCACGCCGGCGAGGGCACCGAGGGGGAACTCCCAATAGCCGGGGAAGATGCGTGGGGCAAGCAAGCTGACAAAGATGCCGCCGAGGGCGCCTCCGGCGGCGATGCAAAGATAAAAGGCCGTGAGGGATTCTGGAGCGGGACGCGAGCAAGCAGCTTCGCCGTGGCAAACCATGCAGCCAGCGAACAGCAGAGTAGAGTAGGCCGCGAGCTGTACCAGGTAAGAGTACGTGGTGTTTGGAAGCGAGACTAGAATCACGAAACCCACAGCAACGGCAAACAGCGGTTGAAAGATCGCCCGGCGATACCAGCGAACGCTTTCAAAGCAGAGAATAAACGAAAGCAGGTAGAGGCTTAGCGGCAGGACCCAGAGAAAGGGGATGACGGCGACTTCCTGGCAGATGAGGTTTGTGGTCGCAAGCAGAAGCGTGGAAGCGCACGCGGCCAGGCAAATCCAACGAATCGGCAAAGCCCATCCCAGCGGGGAGACGGAACGTGCGGTAGGGATGGGGAGGGGAGCAGGGTTGGAAGAGGCCGCGAAGTTGGAGCGCGCTATTGTCGCAGCGCAGACGCAACACGCAGCAACGTACGCGGCGTAGCCGGCGACCCAGATCCATGCTTGAGTGCGTAGCCGCAAATTCGGTTCGACGAGGAACGGATAGGAGAGCAGGGCGAGCAGAGAACCGGTGTTTGAGAGAGCGTAGAGTCGGTACGGGGAACGACGTGGCATGCTCCTGGCGAGCCAGTGCTGCAAAAGAGGGCTGGTTGTCGAAAGCAGAAAAAAGGGCAGCCCAACGGCAGCGAGCAGGAATTTGACAATCGTCCAGGTCGGGTCCGCGTCCGCTGGCGTCTGCCAAGTTGCTCCGGGGGAAATGGGGGTGGGCCAGATGCGGCTGAGAAACACGAGTGCGACGGCGGAAAGAAGTAACAGGCTGAATTGAACGATTAATTGCCAGCGGAGCGAGACATGCGCGGCGACTCCATGCGCGTAGGAGTATCCGGCGAGGAGCAGAAGTTGGAACACGAGCAGGCAAGTCGTCCAGACAGCGGGCGCGCCGCCGAAAAGCGGCAGGATCTGCTTTCCCAACAGCAATTGGACCTGGAAGAGCAAGAAGGCGCTGAGGAAAATGGCCAGCGCAAAGGGAAGCTGAAGGATGATTTGTGAGCTGGCGACGGGCGGACGGACGTTGGCGGTGGGATTCCCTGGCGGCGAAAGGCGGTCCGGGGGCGGTGCTTCCAGTGAAGTGCGCATGGGTTTCGAGGCTGTTTGCTAAATGTTGTGTTTCTTGGCGTAATGACGAAAGGAACGATATGTGATCTTCAAGAGTTCCGAGGCGCGGGTGCGAACGCCGCCGGTCTTCTCCAAGGCAGCTTGCAAGTACCCTCGTTCGGCTTCGGCGATTTCTTTTTCAAAATCCACGCCCTCCTCAGGAAAGTCTGCCATCCAACCCCGTGAGGCACCTATGGAAGAGGCGCCCGAATAGCCGGCGATGCGATCCGGCAACACTCTCAAGGAAATCTCCCTGCCAGACTCCAATGCGACGGCACGTTCCATAGTATTTTCGAGTTCCCGCACGTTTCCTGGCCAATCATATGATTCCAGGCGGGTCATCGCCTCGGGTGAGATGCCCTCAATGGGCTTTTCCATCGTCTTGCGGAAAGTCTCGAGGAAGTGGCGCGCGAGGAGCGGGATATCCTCGCGGCGTTCGCGCAAAGATGGCACGTGTATGGGGATCACGCTGAGGCGATAATAAAGATCTTCGCGAAAACGGCCCTCAGCGATCTCCTTTTCAAAGTCTTTGTTAGTAGCGGCGATGATGCGCACATCCACGTCCGATTCTTCCGTGCTGCCAATCGGGCGCACTTTACCTTCTTGTAGGACACGGTAGAGCTTCACCTGCATGGTGAGGCTCATATTGCCGATCTCGTCCATGAACAGGGTCCCGCCATGGGCGGCCTGGAAGAGGCCTTGGCGGTTTTCGTTAGCGCCGGTGAAGGCCCCCTTCATATAACCGAAAAGCTCGGACTCCAGCAGGGTCTCCGGGAACGCGCCACAGTTAATGGTGATAAAAGGCGCTTGAGCTCGAGCGCTGTTTTCATGAATAGCACGCGCCACGAGTTCCTTACCAGTTCCGCTCTCGCCGGTAATAAGAACGCGACTGGATTGAGGAGCGACGGTTTGGATCATATCGAAGATGGCGCGCATGCTCGGGGCTTGTCCAATGATGTTGTCGAGACCCGTAAGGCGCCGAAGCTCCCGGCGCAGATACCCGGCTTCTTTCTTCCACTTGAGGTTCTCGGACACCTCATGCACAGCGAGGCGCAATTGATCGACTAAGGAGTCTCCCTTGATAACGTAGCGGTCGGCGCCCGAATTGAGCGCCGCGATGGCGGTATCCAGGGCTGGCAGCGCGGTCATCAGCAAAAAGAAGGATCCCGGGGCGATTTCCTTGGCGAATTTCAGGAGATCGACTCCGCTCTCGCCCGGCATACGGATATCCGAAATGATGATGTCGAAAATCTGCGATTCGAGCTTGCGCCTGGCGGCCTCCACGCTGTGCACCACTTCGACGCGGTGGCCCTCCTTGCGAAAGGTGATCTCCAGCAGCTCCCCGATCGATTTCTCGTCGTCGACGACGAGAATATGCGGCATCTCGCGAGCGGTATCCTTGATCGCGGCTTTTGTCCCTTGCATAAGGCTTCACGCAACTCGCGGCAGCTCGACGATGAATTCGGCGCCGCGGTCCTTTTCGGATATCACGCTGATCTTTCCACTATGTGCTTGCACAATCTGATAGACGATCGACAGCCCCAGGCCGGTTCCGCCTTCGAAACCCGACTGTAGAGGCTCAAAAATCTTGGCCCTTTGCTTTGGGTCGAGGCCGATACCAGTATCTTGAAAGGCGATGCGCAGCCAGAAAGGACGCTCTTCGAGTTTGACGGTGAGGGTGCCGCCATGGGGCATGGCGCGAAGCGCGTTGTCGCAGAGATTCCAGAAGACCTGCTTGATCTTATTGGCGTCCACGCGGGCGCGCAATTCGCTTCCGTTGAAGGCCCGGACAATCTGGAACTTGGAGCCGATGTCCGGTTTCTTCTCCATGAGCATCAGGGTTTCGTCCAGGAGGCTGCGAACATCGGCCTGCTGGAATTCGTAGGTCTTCTCGCGGGAATAGTTGAGAAAGTCGGTGATGATGTTGTTGAGCCGCTCGGATTCCCTGCTCACAATGTTGACAAGGTGTTTTTCGTCTTCCTCTAGCGGCACGAGCCGCGCCAGTTCCTTCACCGCGCCGGCCATGGCCGTCAATGGCTGCCGAATTTCGTGGGCGATGGCGGCAGAAAGACGTCCCAGGGCCGCCATTCGCTCCTTGGTCGCCACTTCCTGTTCCAGGCGGCGAAGATCGGTGAGGTCCTGGAAGTTGAAAACGTAGCCGTCGCGTTCCGAGTCGCGGGAGCGGAGCGGCGAAATGCTGATGCCAAGATAGCGGACCTCCCCGGAAGGGGTGCGAAAGTCAATCTCCTTTCTCAGAGAGAGGCGCTCGCTATTTTCGTAATGGCCGGGGAGCCAGAAGTCGTCATTCAGTTCCTGCAGCTTCCTGCCGCGCACTTCCGCAAAGCGATGTCCGAGGATTTCCTCTCCGGTGCGATTCAGAAGGAGAATGCGTCCGCCCAGGTCCGTGGTGATCAAACCGCCGCGCATGGAGTGAATGATGTCTTCAGTGAAGTCCTGAAGGCTGAGGAGTTCCTCGCGCTTCTCTTCGAGCTCTACGCCCTTCTTGCGAAGAGACTGCGCCAGGAGGCTGGCCAGATAGGCCACTGCAAGAAACCCCAGAAGATTCGTGACCAGCCAGGAGCGAAGGGTCCCCAGCGTCGGCAGGCTCGCGAAGGTCCTCGGAATTTTTTCCGCGTAAGCCAGCCCGGCCATGCCCGCAAGCAGCAGAAAACAAGCCGCCGCAGTGAGAAAGGCGATGCGTCGGGAGAACAAGATGCTCGCAACGATAATTACCAGCAGATAGAGGGAGATGAAGTAGCTTTCCTGCAGGCCGGTCGCATACACCAGCAGCGAAATCATTGCTACATCGCCGGCAACCTGCAAGCCGCCATGCCAGCGCGCTTGCGGGAGCCAGCGTAAGAGAATGAGGTGGAGGATTCCGAGAGTGATCCAGAAGACGATCAGCGGCAGAAAAAAGCGGTTGGTAGCGAAACCCGGAATGTACTGCGGCCAGACGATTCCAATGGTCAGGATGAGGGTGATCGTCAACAGACGAACACGCGTCAGCCAGTCCAGCCATTCCCTTGTTGCGAAGCTTTTGTCCATTGCACGCCCGCGCCTCTATCCCGGCGTCGAAGCATCCCCAAGTCCAGGCAGGAATCGCGAAAGACGGAGAGAAACCTCCCCGTCCCCCGCAATTGAATAACGCCGTCCGGGCGAATACCGCTTATTTGCCGCTCAACTTGCCAATAAGCGTGAACAGCGGCAAGTACATGGAAATGACCACGCCGCCGACAACCAGGCCGAGAAAGACGATCATAATGGGCTCGAGGGCCGTCAACAGGTCTTTTACCGCCGCGTCCACTTCTTCTTCGTAGAAATCGGCGATTTTCTGAAGCATAGCGTCCATCGCACCGGTCTGTTCGCCGACGGCAATCATCTGCGTGACCATGCCCGGAAACACCTCAGAATCTTTCAAAGGCTCGGTGAGCGACTTGCCTTCCTCGAGTGACCTTCTCACCTTTTGCAAGGCCCTCTCGACAACGGCGTTGCCGGCGGTACGGGCGGTGATGTCCAGGCCCTCAAGGATGGGCACGCCGCTGGAGATCAACGTGCCGAGCGTTCGTGTAAACCGGGCAACGGCAATCTTTCTCATCAGAGTGCCGAGGACCGGGAGCTTCAGGATGATGGTATCGAGAATAAAGCGGCCTTGCGGAGTGCCATACCAGACCTTCAGCCCGAAGATGCCCCCCACTACGGCCACGAGGATGAGGAGACCAAAAATGCTGCCGACGAAATTACTGAGAGCGATGACGATCTTCGTGGGCAGCGGAAGATCCACGCCCATGCCCGCAAACAAGGTGGCGAAAATCGGCACGACTTTCCAGAGCAGCAGGGTGATGACACCGGCCGCGACGGTCAAGACGCCTACGGGATATACGAGAGCGGACTTGACGGCGCGCTGCAGCTTGACGTTCTTTTCAATGTAGCTCGAAAGCCGCTGCAGAATGGTGTCCAGGATACCGCCGGTTTCGCCGGCCTCCACCATGTTCACGTACAGCGCGTCGAAGACTTTCGGCGAGCTGCGCATGGCGGCGGAAAGCGTGGCTCCGCCTTCGACCTGGCCGCGCGTTCCCGTCAGGACCTTTTGAAAGAACTTGTTCTCCTGCTGGCTCGCCAGAATCTCGAGACACTGGACGAGCGGCAGACCGGCGTCGATCATGACCGAGAACTGCCTTGTGAAGATGGCTAGCTCCTTGGCGTTCACGCCGCCGCCGAACGTGGGCATATTGAATTCCTTGCCCTTCTCGGTCATTTTCGTGGCGGTGATCTGCTGTCTTTTCAACAGGCCCGCCAATTCGGTCTTGTTCGAGGCGGTCATCACCCCGCTCACGCTGCCGCCGGAGCGGCTGGTCCCTTGATATTTATAGTCCGGCATTTGTTTGCCTCCTCAATCCTTCCATTCCTGAAGCATATGGCCCTTGAGCCAATTTCGTTTCTGCTAGCGCTTCCCGCCCACGGGGGCCTTGCCTGCGCCACCGGGGGACGAAACGCCGCGGTTGATCATGTCCTGCAATTCATCCGCATTTGACGAACGCGAGAGCGCCATGTCCAGGGTGATCATTTTTTGAAAGTACGCGTTTGCCAACCCCTGGTTAAAAGTTTGCATGCCCGTCTGGGTTGTACCAGTTTGCATCGCGGAATAGATCTGGTGAATCTTGTCTTCGCGGACCAGGTTGCGGATGGCGGGCGTGGGTATGAGCACTTCCATGATCATGGCTCGGCCGCGGCCATCGGAGCGTGGCAAGAGCGCCTGACAAAGAATGCCTTCGAGCACCATGGAAAGCTGCGCGCGAATCTGCGGCTGCTGATGCGATGGGAAAACGTCAATGATACGGTTGATGGTGGAAGCCGCGGAATTGGTGTGCAGGGTAGCGAAAGTCAAGTGGCCGGTTTCCGCGATGCGCAGGGCGGACTCGATGGTTTCCAGGTCGCGCATTTCGCCAATGAGCACCACGTCGGGGTCTTCGCGAAGCGCGGCGCGCAGTGAATTCGCAAAGGAATGCGTGTCGGCATGGACCTCGCGCTGATTGACCAGGCATTTCTTGTGATTGTGAAGAAACTCGATGGGGTCCTCGATGGTGATCATGTGCTCTTCGCGCTCGCCGTTGATTTTGTCGAGCATGGCGGCGAGCGTGGTGGATTTGCCGGAGCCCGTCGGCCCGGTAACGAGGACGAGTCCGCGGGGTTTGTCGCACAAACCTTTTACAACCAGCGGCAACCCCAGCGCGTCAAAGCCTTTGATTTCCCATGGAATGGTACGGAAGACCGCGCCGACGGCGCCGCGCTGATTGAAAACATTGCCGCGGAAGCGCGCCAGGTTCTTCAAACCGAAAGAGAAATCCAGCTCCAGGTTTTCTTCGAAACGATGTTTCTGTGCATCCGTCAAGACGCTATAGGCAAGTGATTTGGTGTCCGCTGCCGTCAACGGCGGCATGTCAAGAGGCCGCAGCCGCCCGTGAACACGCACACGCGGGGCGCTGTTCGTGGTGATGTGCAGGTCGCTGCCTCCCATCTCGATCATCTTCTTCAGTAATTCACTTAGCGTGATTCCAGGCATCGGGCACCCTCAATCCTACAAAACCGTTTCGCGCAGCACTTCTTCCATGGTGGTCTGTCCCAGCGCCACTTTTGTCAATCCACTGCGCCGCAGGGTGATCATGCCCTGCTCGATCGCTTTCTTCTTCAATTCCAGCGCGGAAGCGCCTACGAGAATCAATTCGCGGAGCTCATCATTGATTTCCATGACCTCGTAAAGGCCGGTGCGGCCCTTGTAGCCGCGCTTGGAGCAAGTGGTGCAGCCCTTACCATGGTAGATCTTTGTGGTTTTGGCCTCTTCGGCGGTGTAGCCGGCGTCAATAAGCGCCTGCTGCGGGACTTCCAGCTCTTCCTTGCAGTTCGAACAAATACGCCGGACGAGACGCTGGGCGCAAATCAAGTTCACCGAAGTGGCCACCAGAAAAGGCTCGATACCCATATTCATCAAGCGGCTGATCGTCGAGGGCGCGTCGTTGGTGTGCAGCGTGGACAGCACCAAGTGGCCGGTGAGCGCAGCTTTGACTCCGATTTCGGCGGTTTCAAAGTCGCGAATCTCGCCCACCAGAATAATGTTGGGGTCCTGCCGCAAGAATGCCCGCAGCGCGGCGGCAAAGTTCAGGCCGATCTGCTCTTTCATCTGCACCTGGTTGATGCCTGCCAATTGGAACTCAACGGGATCCTCCGCGGTCATAATGTTGGTGTCCACGGTATTTAGCGTGGCGACCGAGGAATACAGCGTGTTCGTCTTGCCCGAACCGGTTGGACCGGTTACCAACACCATGCCGTAAGGCTTCAAAATATTGCGTTCGAATTTCTTGAGCGACTCGGGTTCGAATCCCAGCTTGGTCATGTCCAGCCGGAGGTTCTCCTTGTCCAGCAACCGCATAACGACTTTTTCGCCGTACAAAGTGGGCACCGTCGAAACGCGGAAGTCGAGCTCCTTTTTCTTGCCATCGGCCTTGTACTTGATCATGATGCGGCCGTCTTGCGGCAAGCGCTTTTCCGCGATGTCCAGCTTGGCCATGATCTTCAAGCGGCTGGTAATGGCGTCCTTCAGGCGTAAAGGCGGAGTCATTACCGTGGCCAGTTGTCCGTCAATGCGGAAGCGCACGCGCATTTCCAGCTCATATGGCTCGATGTGAATGTCGCTGGCGCCGCGCTTCACCGAGTCCGTCAAGATCAGGTTGACCAGTTTAATGATGGGAGCTTCTTCGGCCGCCTTCTCCAGCGTCGCGATGTCCAGTTCCGATTCTTCGGCCGCCAGCTCCAGCTCGTTGTCTTCATCAACGAGGTCCTTCATCAAGTTGCTGATTTCTTCCTGGTTCGTCGAGGTCCCGCCATAGAAGCGCGTGATGGCGTCGCCAATAGCCGATTCCGATGCCACCACCGGCTCGACGTTGAATCCCGTCATGAATTTGATATCGTCCATGGCGAAGACGTTGGTGGGATCGGTCATCGCAATGGTCAGAACCGAACCGACGCGCGACAGCGGAATGACCTGGTAGCGCGAGGCCGTGTCTTGCGGAATCAGCTTAATAACGTTGGGATCGATTTCGTAATACTTGAGGTTGATGGAAGGAACGCCGTACTGACGCGAGAGCACGCCGGTGATGTCGTCATCGGTGATAAAGCCCATCTTGGTCAGGCAGCTTCCCAGCTTGCCTCCATTGGCACGCTGAAACTCCAGCGCTTTTTGGAGCTGGTCCTGCGTGATGAGGCTTTCCTTAACTAAAATTTCGCCCAAACGGACGGACATCCACAGTACTCCCGGGTGGGTTTGCACCCAACGCTCACCTTAACAAATGACGGAGCGGAAGGTAGCCAGAATTTCGCGCCTCGTTCTGAAATGGCTAATACCTGCCCAATGGAGCAGGTTCCAAAAACAAAGGACAGGTAGAATTCTTGACTTGCCTGCGCACGCTGGCTATCGTGCCAGAGAGATGTTTGGGCGAACAACACGAAGGCCTGCCGCTCAGGAGCCCCCGCCCCTGACGAAAAATGTCCACGGTGCGGGCGGCGCAGACTGCTTTCCTTCGCCAGTACGCGCCGCATCGCACGAATTATTAATGATACCCAAATCATGAGCCGTTTGGACAACAGACAGAGATGGGGTCTCGCCATCGGCGGAATACTGCTCACTCTGCTCCTGGCCGCCGTCTTCACCTTCGGATCGCTCGACGTGCCATTGGAGCCGAAGAGCTGGCGCGCCGTGATGGCTCTTTATGCCGTCTCCAGTTTTATTACCGCCGCTTTTCTGGTCTTTGGCCTCATCCTCGCGCGCACCACCCTGCGGCTTTGGGCGGAACGCAGCAGAGATCAGCTGGGTGCCCGCTTTAAGACCAAGATGGTCGTCGGCGCCATGGCCATTTCCTTGCTGCCAATCATCTTTATGTTCATCGTGAGCTACTCGTTGATCAATCGCAGCTTGTTGCTGTGGTTCCCCAAACCGCTGGAAATCGCTTCCGACGAGACCCAGACGCTACTGAATGATCTCGGCAAGGCGCAGTTGCCGCGGCTGCGCGGAATCGCCATGCAGGCGCGGGCGGAAGCAGTTGGCCCCAGCGCGTATTTCCTGCAGCACGTGTTCGCTAAGAGCGCGGACGCCGTTTGGATCCTCGACAGGGACGGCAAAGTAATGAAAGGGGGAATCGTCTGTGACAGCCAGCCGGAGGACCGCACCGGCTCGATTTGCGTGCAACCCGATGTTCCCGGAACGTATTTGCGAACGCTGCCAAGCGGAGTAGAAGTTTGGGCGGCTGGGGAAAGGATTTACCTCGCCGCGCGCGTCCCGGCATCGCCGCAAAACCAGTCAAGTGGGTTTGTCGTTGCCGGTTATCGCACCAGCCCCGATCTTTTCGAGCGGCTGACCGCTATTCAATCTCAGACTCGCGAGTATTATCAGGAGAAGCAGGACTTGCGCGCGCTAAAGCGGCAAATGCTTCTGATTCTTCTTTTTTTCACTGTGTTACTGCTGTCTGCAGTCATGTGGGTCGCGTTGTTTCTGGCCAAGCAAGTCACCGTCCCGATTCAGGCTCTTGCGGAGGGCACGCGCGAAGTTTCCTCTGGCAACTTTGATTACCAGGTCCCGGAACAAGCCCAAGATGAGTTGGGAATTTTGGTGCGTTCGTTCAACACCATGACCACGCAATTGCGCGACAGCCGCTCGCAAATCGATCAGTTCACCCGTAACTTGCAGCAAGCGGTGCAAGAACTCGAGCGCCGGCGGCAGCTCATGGAGACCGTTCTGGAAAACATTCCTACGGGCGTTATTTCACTCGACGCCGCGGGCGCGATACTGCGCGTGAACACTTCCGTCTCCAGAATGTTCGGCGTGAGCAATGCGGAACCGGAATCCCACTCTCTCGAGGGACTCCTCGGGGCGGATGCCGCGCGCATCGTGCAATATTTGATGCGCAGGTCTCTGCGCATGGGAGTGGTTTCCCGCGAAATCGAGACTGTCGCCGCCGGGCGCGTGCTGCATCTCGCCGTCACCGTGAGTTCGCTTGGTCCGCGCCGGGCCAACACCGGCTACGTGCTGGTGCTCGACGACTTGACGGAAGTGCTCCGCGCGCAGAAGTCGGCGGCTTGGCAAGAGGTCGCGCGGCGCATTGCCCATGAGATCAAGAATCCACTGACGCCCATCCAGCTTTCCGCCCAGCGCCTGTTGCGATTTCTGGAACGCCGCGACCCGTCACAATCGCCGGCCACGCGGCACTCGGAATTGGCCAAGTTGGTTCAAGAATGTTCGCGCCTGATCGAGCAAGAGGTGTCCACGCTTGCGGCGCTGGTCAACGAGTTTTCGGAGTTCGTGCGCTTCCCTGCCGCCAAGCTGGTGCCCACCAATGCCAACACTATCGTCCATCAGGCCGTGGAAGTCTTCTCTGGACGCCTCGACGGCATCACCTTGAAAACGACTTTTGCCGAGAATCTCCCTCCAGTGCGCGCCGACGGAGGGCTGCTCCGCAGCGTGGTCGTCAATCTCATCGACAATGCCGCGGAAGCGCTGGAGAACTCGGCCTTCCGCGAAATCCTCGTTTCCACCATGGCCCCCTCCGATTCGGAAACGGTGGTGATCTGCGTCTCGGACACCGGGGCCGGTATTTCCCCGGAAGACAAGGACAAACTCTTCCTGCCCCATTTCTCCACCAAAGACCGCGGCACCGGACTCGGCTTAGCCATCGCTGCCCGCATCGTCGCCGAACACGGCGGCAGCATTCACGTCGAAGACAATCTTCCAGCCGGAACGCGCTTCCTGGTCGAACTTCCGGCTGCGGAAGGCGCGCCAGTCGCCACCGCCGGCTTAAATGGATCGGACGCGGCCCAATGACGCCTCGACCACATCTCCTCGTGGTGGACGACGAAGCCGGCATTCGGGAATCTCTCTCTTCCATTCTCCAGGACGAGGGCTACCATGTCGAAGCCGTCGGTTCCGCCGAGGAAGCCCTCGATCGCGCCGCCGCCGGCGATTTCGAGCTTATTCTCCTGGACGTCTGGCTTCCGGGGCTTGACGGCCTCGAAGCGCTCAGCCGCTTGCAGGCTTCTCCGCGGCCACCTGCCGTCATCATGATTTCCGGCCACGGCACGATCGAGACCGCCGTGCGCGCCACCAAGCTCGGCGCTTTCGATTTCATCGAAAAACCGCTCTCGCTCGAGAAAATCATCGTTCTGGTTCGCAACGCCATTCAGCAGCGCCGCCTCGAAGAGGAAAACCAGGTTCTGCGAAGCGAGTTGGGTTACCGCTACCAGGTGATCGGCGACAGTGTTCCTATGAAGGCGCTGCGCCAGCAGATCGCCGTCACCGCGCCAACCAACGGCCGCGTGCTGATCTACGGCGAGAGTGGTACCGGCAAGGAACTCGTCGCCCGCGCCCTCCATGCGGCAAGCCTTCGCAGCAAGGGCCCTTTCGTGGAAGTCAATTGCGCGGCGATTCCGGAGGAGCTCATCGAGTCCGAACTCTTCGGGCACATCAAGGGCAGCTTCACCGGCGCTACCGAAGACAAGATCGGCAAATTCCAAAAGGCCGACGGCGGCACGCTCTTCCTCGATGAAATCGGTGACATGAGCCTCCGCACGCAATCCAAAGTTCTGCGAGTTCTCGAAGAACAGCGCTTCGAGCGCGTGGGTTCGAACGAAACTCTGACCGTCGACACGCGCGTCCTCGCCGCCACCAACAAGCATCTCGAACAGGAAATCGCCGGCGGCGCCTTTCGCCAGGATCTTTTCTATCGCCTGAACGTAATTCCCTTTTATGTCCCTGCTCTGCGCGACCGCCGCGAGGACATCCCCACGCTGGCAAGGTATTTTCTGAGGGAATTCAGCTCCGCCTATGCCAAGAAAACCCGCGAGCTTAGCGACGCGGCCATGGAAATCCTCATTCGCTATCCCTGGCCGGGAAATGTTCGCGAACTGCGAAATCTCGTCGAACGCCTGGTCATCGTCTGCCCCCAGGCGCGCATCGAGCCGCACCATCTCCCGCCCGAACTCTTCCGTGGCGCCGCGGAAAGCCCCCAGCACCCCTATTCGACGCTGCACGAAGCACGCAGCGCCTATGAGCGCGAATTCATCTTGCGAAAACTGCAAGAGCACCGCTGGAACATGACGCAAACAGCCACGGCTCTCGGCCTTGAGCGCAGCCACCTTTACCGCAAAATGAAATCGCTGGGAATTGCCGCCCCAGACTAAAATTAATCGAAGCGGCAGGGCCTCCGCCCGGCTTCCGTGCATCTCTCTTTTTCCCGCGAACCACCGAATTCGTGTAGAATCTGGCAACTCTGGGTCAACCATTTCGCACTACTGATTGAATCTGCGGTTCTCAAGCGAACGTTCTTGGTCCACCGCCGCTTCATTCACGGAAATCCTGACCGCAATTCGCAGGTCAACCCATTGTTTCAATAAAATGCGCCGGAAATGCGAGGGACTCCCTTGAAGAAAATTGTCTTTCTTTTTAGTGCGCTGCTGACCATCTTTGCGATCGCTTCGCCGTCGCAGACGGCGACCGTCGAAGCCGGTCACACATCACAAGCCCCGGAACAATCACGGACATTTTTCCCGCACAACTGGGTCCGCGGCTATACCGATTTTTCTGTAGCGCCATCACACAATGAACCGGATCTGGGACGTTGCGCGTTCCCCCTGCCGCCCGGCGCGGGCGGATCGGCTTCCCCATGCACGGCCTACGCACGCTATCTCTTGAGCGGATACCTTGAGTTTCAGCCGCTGGGCCGCACTCCAGCGCGCCATTTCTTCCTCTTCTTCGAACCCAAATTCAGCTTCGGAAGAAATATCCCCCAGACCACTTACACCGCATCCATGGTGCCGATCGCTTTCGATCGTTCCATCGGAATCGGTTTCAAATTGCCGAAACATTTCGAACTGCGCGCCACGCAACATCAGGTCGATTGGCTAGGGCGTTACAGCAAGTCCTTAGGCGCGGCGGACCTCCACACCCACGGCCCCTACGGTCTTTACGCCACCTTCGGTGTCCGCTGGTCTTTCGGAGGGTACGGGAGCCAGGGTTCCCCGCCGGAGTATTGAGCCGCATTTCCCGTATCCGTAGGGGCGTCCGCCGCGGCGGGTTGCGCCCCGATCACCGAGCAACTATCCTTAGTGGACAATCGTTCTTATTCTTTCTCCTCCAGCTCTCCGGCAAGCCCTTCGAGCTGGTAACGCCAGTCCAATTCACGCACCTTCTGCGGATTTTCCCGCCAATCCGGTGCGACCTTCACGAACAGTCCCAGATAAATCTTGCTCCCAAGAATCGCTTCCAGCTCTTTGCGTGCTTCCGTTCCGATCTTTTTGAGCATCTCGCCTTTATGCCCGATCAATATTTTCTTCTGCGAATCCCGCTCCACGTTCATCACCGCTTCGATGCGTAACAGCTTGGGCGTTTCTTCGTATTTTTCAACCACCACCGCCAGCGCGTAAGGCACTTCGTGGTACATCAGTTGAATGGCCTTCTCTCGAACGATCTCCGCCGCCAAAAAGCGTTCCGGCTGGTCCGTAACTTGGTCTTCCGGAAAGTAGGGCGCTCCTTCCGGCAACTGCTTAAGAATCTCCTCCAGTAGCTCTTCGCAGCCTGTCCCGTTCAGCGCGGAAATAGGCAGAATGGCGGAAAACTCGAATGCCTTCGCAAAAGCGTCGATCAGTGGCAGCAGTTTGGGCTTCGGCAAACGATCGACTTTGTTCAGCGCCAGAATCGTTTTCCCTCTGAACCGTTTGGCCTTCTCCAGCAGCAAATCGTCCGCATGCGGATGCATCCGGCTGGCATCCACGATCAGCAGCAGCACGTCGATTCCCTCCAGCGCCGCCGCCACTTCCTGCATCATCTGCCGTCCCAGCGCCGAATCCGCTTCGTGCAATCCCGGCGTGTCGATAAAAACGATCTGCCCCTGTGGCTTGGTCACAATTCCTTGAATGCGATTGCGCGTAGTCTGTGGCTTCGAAGTAACGATCGCGATTTTCTGCCCGACCAAACGATTCACAAGCGTGGACTTTCCCGCATTCGGCCGCCCCACAACAGCAACAAATCCCGACCGAAACCCTTTGCTCTCTGCCTTTTCATCTCTAGCCACTAGTCACTCTTCTCTGCGAATCTCCGCGTCCGGCGTTTACCCCGATCGACCTGTCCCGATCTTATCGGGAAGATCCCGACCCTTTCGGGACCCGGTCGGGGCGTCTCTGCGTTAGACTTTTCTTCCTTCCCGCACTCCTAACTCTGCAACCTCTACCTTTTTGTCGAGACCGCCTTCACCTGCTTGCGAATCCGCACCCGTAGCACTTTTCTCTGGTTCGCCTCCAGCACTTCGAAGCGATTCCCCGCCAGCTCGATCTTGTCGCCCGGCGCCGGCACTTTGCCCGAAACGTGGCTCAGCAAGCCTGCCAGCGTAGTCACCGCCTCATCCGCCTCGTCCCCGAATTTCACCCCCAGCAATTGCTCAACGTGATCGATGGGCATGCTCCCGCGCATGACCAGTCCTCCGTCCGGCTCGCGCACCACATCCGGCGCCGGTGGCTTCCCATCATTTCCGCTTTTGCCAACAATCTCCTCCACCAGGTCTTCCACCGTCGCGATTCCCGCCACCGTTCCGTGCTCATCAATAATCACCGCCAGCGGCTGCCCCTTCTGCCTCATTTCGCGAAGTAATTCGGAACCAATCTTCGTTTCCGGTATGAACAGCACCGGTTTGACCAGCTCACGCACCTTGCGCTTCAGCAAATCCTGGTCCGCGATTTGCAAAAGATCCTGCGCGTACGCGACTCCGAAAATATCGTCCAGCGTTTTCTCATACACGGGAATCTTGCTCAATTTCGTCTCGACAACCTTAGCGTGCAAATCCTCAAGCGTGGCCTCCGCTGGCAGCGCCACAATGTCCGGCCGCGCCGTCATCACTTCCCGCACCCGTTTATCGCTGAATTCCACCACTTGCTCGATCAAGTCCGCCTGCTCCGGCTCGATGATCCCTTCTTCTTCCGCCGCTTCCACCAGCGCCTCGATCCCTTCTTCCGTGCGCTGCTCCTCCGTCTTCTCCACCTCGTGCTCTGAAATGCGCGCCAGCGATTCCGCGCCCTCCAGGAATACCCGCACCGGCCACACCAGCCACATCGCCCCGCGAATCACCGGCAAAAGCGGCAGCAGCCAGCGCCCCGTCGTGCGGTACAACAGCATGTCCGGAATAAAATGCATGGCAATGACCACTTCGAGCGCCAGAAAAACGGTGAACTCCACGAAAGATTCCCAGTTGCCCGGGACGAAATACACCACGCCTCGCGTCGTCTCCAGCACCAGAAACGCCAGCCAGAAGTGCCCCAGGATTCGAAAGGTTCGCCCGCCGCTGCGGCGGTTGATTTTCAGCTTGGGCTCGATCTCCGCTTCGAAGATTTCCAGGTGCTCGTGGACGCGCCCCGTGGTCATGCGTCCCAGTTCGCGGTAAATCAAAGTCAGGTAGGAAAAAATCGGCAGCGTAAAACCGATCAGCACCACACCCAGCGCGTAAAGCCAGCCTAGGTTCATCACGCTAGTCCGAACCGTTTTCGCAGCTTCCGTTCTGCTCTGTCCATTTCGCCGCGATCGGTTTCGTGGTCGTAGCCCATCAAATGCAAAACGCCGTGAAGAATCAAAACGCGAAGCTCGCTCGCAAGCGTCCGCCCGTTTTTCTTCGCATAACGCCGCGCTGTGCCAGGAGCAATCGCAATGTCGCCCAAATACTCGCCAGCTTCCCGCCGCTGTTTGTTCTTACTTTTTTCTCGCTGCTCGTTTACCCCGACCGGGTCGGGGCCACTCGTCACTCGTTTACCCCGAGCCGCGAGGGGCCACTTCTTTTCCGCAGGAAACGACAGCACGTCCGTAGGCCCCTTCTTCTTTCGAAACGTCTCGTTCATCCGCGCGATCTCAGCGTCGCTCACCAGGCAAACCGTCAGGCTCGCCTCTTCCAGCCCCAGTTCGTTTTTCACGCGGCGAAGAAAAGACTCGAGTGGAGGCCGCGCCACCAGCACGGCCCGCTGGCGATTCACAATCATCCTTGCTGGATTTCTTTTTCCTGTTGCTTGCCGGGCTCTCTCGTCGGCGTTCCCGCTTTGCCGTTGGCAGTGTTTCCGCCGCGTTGCGGGTGTGTACCATCATACTCTTCATAAGCGCGGATAATCTGCTGCACCAGGTTGTGCCGCACCACGTCCTTCTCCCCGAACTGCACCACGCCGATTCCGTCGATCTTCCCGCAAACTTCCAGCGCCTCGATCAATCCAGATTTTTTCCCTTGCGGCAGGTCGATCTGCGTCACGTCGCCGGTAATCACCGCCTTGGAATTGAATCCCAGCCGCGTCAGGAACATCTTCATTTGCTCGCTGGTGGTGTTCTGCGCCTCGTCCAAAATCACAAACGAATCATTCAGCGTGCGCCCACGCATGAACGCCAGCGGCGCCACTTCGATAATTCCCTTTTCCAGAAAGCGGTCCAGTTTGTCCGCGTCCAGCATGTCGTACAGCGCGTCATAAAGCGGCCGCATGTACGGATCGATTTTCTGCTGCAGCGTCCCCGGCAAAAATCCCAGCCGCTCGCCCGCTTCCACCGCCGGCCGCGCCAAAATAATGCGGTTCACTTGCTTCGTCAGCAACGCGCTCACCGCCATGGCCACCGCGATGTACGTTTTCCCCGTCCCGCCCGGACCGATCCCGAACATCATGTCGTGCTTCTCGATCTCTTCCATGTAGTGTTTCTGGCTGGCGTTCTTCGGCGTTACTTGTTTCTTGCCAAACGACCGCACGCGCGAGTGCTCAAACATTCCTCGTGGCGATTCGTGCGGCTCCTCCGTCGCCACCCGCATCAGCGACTTCACCTCCGCGGCGGAAAGCGTGCGCCCATGCCGCGTCAGGTGGTTGTACTCCTCGACAATTTTCACCGCCTGGTCCACGCAGTCCTGTTCGCCTTCGATGGTCAGCCGCGTGTCGTGCAAATGCGTGCGCACGCGCAGGGATTCCTCCAGCATGCGCACATTTTCATCCAGTGTGCCAAAGAGCGGTTCGATTTGTCCGGAGATGTGAACGGTACGTCGCATCCAATTGGAAGGTCTTCCAGCTACAGGAACCAGGTGGCCGATGGGATTCCTCCTCTTTGTTCGTGGCCGCTTCGTCAACCACTCAGGGAGAAACTCTCTCCACCCTAGCGCAGCACTCCGTCGCGGTCAAGTTACAGGTTCGTGACAAGATACGTAGCTCGCCGCAAATGGAAACGCTAATTGTGAAAACGGACCAGCAACAAATGGGAGTACAATACACTCACTTTCTGAGCCCGGAAGGAGGTCCCGCGGATGAAGTTTGACCTCGACCAATTCATCTCCGACTGCAGAAAGGCACTCACGGGAGATGCGCCCCAGGCTGCTATCAACGAGGTCTTGGCTCGCGCGGTTTCCGATCGCGTATCGATTCTGCGTACGCTGGGTGAGCCCAAGCGCGCGGAGATGCAAAAACTCTATCAAGGGAGCGATCTCACGATTCTAAACGTGATCTGGGGGCCTTGGATGACCTTGCTTCCCCACAACCACAAGATGTGGGCGGTGATTGGTATCTATTCTGGCCGCGAGGACAACATTTTCTGGCGTCGTTTGCCTGTTGAAGCTGGTAGCAAGCTGGAGGCGGCAGGAGCGAAGGCGCTCTGTGAGAAAGACACCGTGCGGCTGGGACACGACATCATCCATTCCGTAACCAACCCCATCCCCCGCCTGACTGGTGCGCTTCACATCTATGGCGGCGACTTTTTCGGTGTCCCACGCAATGAATGGGATGCCGAAACCCTCCTGGAACAACCCTGCGATGGACAGAAAATGCTTCGTCGCTTCGAAGAAGCCAACGCCCTTTTTCTCAAGGCCTGATGGAAACTAGAGCACGACTGCATGCCCGAATTTTATTTTCTTCTGTTGCACAACCTGCGAGTTTCGCTTTTCAGTGAGCACCCCGGCAAGGTAGGGAACGTCTGGGATGACATCCGCTTTCTCGCGCCCAAACTTACCCTCGAACGAATACTCGCGTCCTTCCGCGATCACCGTACGAAACGCGAAGCCCTGCAGCGTAAGCCGAGTCCACGCAAACTTGAAGTGCCGCCCGTTGACGTGCAACCCCGGCAACGTCGGCGCGTCCGGATCATTCTCTTTGCGTGGGATCGTCTTTCCATCCTCACTGATGACCAGCCCTGATTCGCCGCTTCCCTTCTCATGGAAGTCCGGATCCGGATAGTAGAGGCCGTAGAGTTCGCCCATCTGTTCTTGCTCCGTTTGCCTTGCGACCGGAACGGGCGGCTGAAAGGAAAGACTTGACGCTGGTATCTCGCGGAGCGCCGATTGAATTGCTTTCTCCGCTAGCGGTGCCATCACCGCATATCCCGCTGCGTTGGGGTGAAGCCCATCCTCGCTCAGCTCTTTCTTTAGCAGGCCATGCTCATCCACCATCGCCGGGAAATAGTCGAGGAACACGTGGTCATTCACGGCGGCGTACTTCCGAATCCAGGCATTCAATTCCAAGATTTTCTCCGGCGGCCTCTTGACGCGCACATCGATCGGATTGCCTTCGCGGTCATGCCCGTAGTTGCTCACCGGCAGCACCGACGCGAGCACCACGCGAATTCCATTCGCGCGCGCCAATTCCGCCATCGAAGCGAGATTCCCTTCCGTCTCCTCCAGCGTGATCGGACCTGTATTCCCTGCAAGGTCGTTGGTCCCCGCCAGAATCACCACAACCACTGGTCGCAGCGCAATCACATCCGCCCGAAAACGCACCAGCATCTGCGGCGTCGTCTGCCCACTGATGCCCCGCCCGATGTACGGCTTCCCCGGAAAAAATCCCCCGAACCGTGGCTGCACCCACAAGTCCGTGATCGAATCCCCCATAAACACCACGCGCTGCTCCCCCTCCCCGCGCGCTGCCACCTTGGCGTTCGCCTCGCGATATCGCCCCAGCTCCGGCCAATCGTTCAACCGCTTCTCCTGCGCCTCCAGCCGAGCCTTGGACTCCGCCAAGCCCGCGCAATCGGACGGCGGCTTCGTTTGCGTTTCTGTTTGGCCTTGTGCCCATAGACATCCCGCGCTCAGGAGAATCACACCAATGGAAAAGCCAGCCGCTCGAAGAAAAGTTCTCATGCCACGCCCTCGCTCTGAACTTCGTTTTCAATTTAGCAGGAAACGTTGTGCGACGGGAATCAGTCACCTTCCCATCGATGACATCGGTCCAAGCGGCCAGCTACAATGTTTATCCATGAAGTGCCCCGGGTGCAAAACCGAAATGACTGCCATGACCCTGGACGGCCGCTTGCGCGCGTCGGTCACCATCGATGTGTGCGCCGGTTGCCAGGCGTTCTGGTTCGATCACTTCGAGAGCCTGGCACTCTCTGCCGGCTCCACGCTGAAGCTGATCAAGTTTATCGGGGAACACTCGACGCCCGGCAAGCCATCGCTGCCGGACCCGCTCCGCTGCCCGCGCTGCGCAACGGTGCTGCGGCTGGCTCACGACATGCAAGGAAACATGCCGTTCACTTACTGGCGATGCGGGGACGATGACGGTCACTTCATCGCCTTTTTCGAGTTCTTGAAAGAAAAGAGTTTCATCCACCGACTGTCGCCTGAACAGATCAACGAGTTGCGGCAAAACGTTCAGTTTGTGAATTGCTCCAGTTGCGGCG
>Ga0210400_10000084_pt1 | contig 127164 bp, 122 predicted proteins | sample IncBWH26MmetaG_FD_155456 | JGI IMG/M metagenome (GOLD analysis project Ga0210400, IMG submission 155456) | Forest soil microbial communities from Barre Woods Harvard Forest LTER site, Petersham, Massachusetts, United States - Inc-BW-H-26-M | ecosystem: Environmental > Terrestrial > Soil >... | reverse complement strand
GGTTTACACACCGAAATGCTTCATCCCCCACGCGGCGTCGCTGCATCAGGCTTTCGCCCATTGTGCAAGATTCCCCACTGCTGCCTCCCGTAGGAGTCTGGACCGTGTCTCAGTTCCAGTGTGGCTGGCCATCCTCTCAGACCAGCTAACGATCAAAGCCTTGGTAGGCCATTACCCTACCAACTAGCTAATCGTGCGCGGGCTCCTCCTCCGACGACTTACGCCTTTGAATCCCCGAACATAAGTCCAAGGAATTTTATGCGGTATTAGCCCGCCTTTCGGCGGGTTATTCCCCATCAGAGGGCAGATTGCCCACGTGTTACGCACCCGTGCGCCGTGCGCCACCTGTATTGCTACAGGCGCGCACTCGACTTGCATGTGTTAAGCACGCCGCCAGCGTTCGTTCTGAGCCAGGATCAAACTCTCGTTTGAATCTGGTTGCTTGGCGAAAAAAATACCCTGGTTTATCACCAGGGTCAGCCTGCCAAGCGAATTGTTGATCGCTCGATTTACTCAGACCATTAGCGCTCGAAAACTCTAATGGTTTCGAACAGATTCTGGCACATCGTATCGGTTGTCAAAGAGCGAATGCCTCCTGTCCAGCAGAAGACGTCCTTACAACTAGAAGAGAATGCCAGAGAGTTGCGGAGAAGTCAACAGGCAGTAACAGAAAAATTTTGGTTTTCCACAAGCTTGCACAGGGCGTTGCAAGTGGCTGAAAAGTGATAGGATGCGCGGCGCGAAGTGGGGATGAAGCAGTCGCGTTCAGGAGAAATGCTCATGATGCATTTGGGTATCGGACCTCGTGCTGCGATTTCATGTGGATTGCTGGTCTGCGGATTTGTCGGAGGTGGCGCGATGGAGAAGCAGGGTGAGGTCCGACTCGTGGAAGTTCCAACGATCACAGCGCGGCCGGAAGACGTGAGCTCGATTGAAGGAATTGTGAAGGCAAGCTACGAAACGATTTCCGGCGGCGTGGGCGTCCCTCGCCAGTGGGGACGCGATCGTACTTTGTTTGCATCGAGCGTTCGGTACGTTTCTGTTTCCAAGAGCAAGGCGGGTGAGGTGCATGCGAGGACTTCTGACTATGAAGGATATTTGAACGAGAGCGACGGCTTCCTGGTGAAAGAAGGCTTTACCGAGGTTGAGCTGGGGCGCCAGATAAGACGATTCGGAAATGTGGCGACGGTGCTGAGCAGTTATGAAGGGCGAGTGCAGTCCACCGGCAAAGTGGTGACGCGCGGCGTGAATATTTTTTCGCTGTACTTCGATGGGAAACGGTGGTGGATTCAAACGATGATGTGGGATGAAGAGAGTGCGGAAAATCCGATTCCGGCAGAATTGCTTCCGGGGAAGAAGTGATGACGAGAAAATTGCTGGTTGCGTTTGCGATTGTGTTGGTTGTTGCAGAAGCTGGACGGGCACAACAAAAAGAAGCGGAGCAGAGCGGACCGTATGGGTCGATGGTGATTCGGGGAGTGACGATTATTGATGGATCGGGCGCGCCAGCTTTTGGGCCGGCGGATATTTTTGTGGAGGGGAATCACATTGCGCGAGTTGCGCTGACGGACGCGATTACACGCGAGGAGGAAAAGGCGGAAGCGGCGGGCGCGAAACGCAAAGCGCCTGACCGCGTGATTGACGGCAAAGGAATGTACGTAATGCCGGGAATCGTGGATTTGCATGCGCACATCAACTTCAACAAGGACGTGCCAGCGGATTACATTTACAAACTTTATTTAGGGCACGGCGTGACGACGATTCGGGCGTTCAATTACGGTGAGGGCGATGCGAAGCGGATGGTGGAGGAGAAGAAAAAGATCGCGGCGAATCAGGTGATCGCGCCCCGGATGTACGTGTATCCATTTTGGCGCGGGACGGATGCGCGGAGCTCGAATCCGGAGGGCGCGAAGCAAATTGTCGATGAGTGGCGTGCGCTAGGAGTGGATGGAATCAAAATACTCGGCAAGCCGGGACTCTGGCCGGATGTATTTAAGGCAATTGCGGATGAAGCACGGAAAAACGGCATGGGCGTGGCGGTGCACATCGCGCAGGACGGCGTGTATCCGATGAATGCGGTGCGCGTGGCAACGGATGGCGCTTCGACGATCGAGCATCACTATGGATATTCAGAGTCTTCGTTTAGTGGGCAAACGATTCAGGATTTGCCGGCGGAGTACAACTATTCGAATGAGGCGGACCGGTTTTGGGAGACGGGACGTGTGTGGCTGCAGGCGGATTTGGGGAAGCTGCACGGCGACGTAATCAATTCCCTGCTCGATGCGATGCACAATAATGGATTCGTGATGGATCCGACGTTCAGCATCTATGAAGCGAATCGCGACGTGACGCGAGCGCAGAATTTGCCGTGGCATGCCGAGTACACGCTGCCAGCGGTAATGAATTCGTTTTTACCGAGTCCTTCACATCATGCTTCGTATTTTTTTGAATGGACTTCGGACAAGGAAGCCGACTGGGCGCGAGCGTACCGAATTTGGATGGATTTTGTGAACGATTACAAGAATCAGGGCGGGATTGTGGCAGTGGGGTCGGACAGCGGATTTTTGTTCAGCGTGTGGGGATTTGGAACGATTCGCGAACTGGAGTTGCTGGAGGAGGCAGGGTTTTCTCCACTGGAGACGATTCACGCAGCGACGGAAAACGGGGCGAAGGCGCTGAAGAATCCAGAGCTGGGTTTGATTCGGCAGGGATATTTGGCGGACATGGTGGTGCTCACAGAAAATCCGTTGGCCGATGTGAAGATATTTTATGGGTCCGGGGTGACGCGAGCGACGAAAGATGGAAAGCTCTCGCAAGAACACTGCGTGAAATATACGATTCGGGACGGCATCGTTTTCGATTCGCAAGCGCTGTTGAGCGATGTACGAGAGATTGTGGCGAAGGCAAAACAGGCGGCGGCAAGCGGAAAGAATTAGCAGGCTAGCGCATCCGAGCGATGAACATAGCGTCCAATCGAAATCGTGGGTGATGTCAGGAGGGAGTTAATGGAACAGTTGATGGAACAACGGCGGAGAAACTGGCACGTTTGGATCGGCTTTTTGCTATGCGTAATTGGGGTGGTGAGCTATTTCCTCTTGTTTTTGAGATTCCCGATCACGCGAGACGTGCCGTGGGCGAATTACCTGATCATGGCGGCGGGACTCGGCTTTCTGATTTCCGGACTGCGGCGAGCATACGGCCAATCACAACAATTTAAAGGAAAGATCGCGGGTCCGATTTTGGGCGTCTTCAGCCTAGCGATGATTGGATTTTTCTGCTTCCTGATTTTCTTCGCGTCAAAGCAATTGCCGAAGTCCGCAGGCGCTCCGAAGGTTGGCCAGAAGGCGCCAGAGTTTACGCTCGTAGATGCGAACAACAAGCAAGTTTCACTGGCGAGCCTGCTGGCGACGCCACTGCCAAACTCTTCTGTGCCGCCGAAAGGTGTCTTTCTGATTTTTTACCGGGGATACTGGTGACCGTTCTGTCTCTCCGAGTTACGGGGAGTACAGGATAGATTGGTTGAGATGGAACAGTTGGGCGTGCGACCGGTGGCGATCAGCGTGGATTCTCCTGCAGAGTCGGGCGAGTTGTGCCGGAAGGACGGTTACACATTTTCCTTTCTTTCCGATCCAAACACGACGGCCATTCGTGCGTATGACCTGCTGCACAAAAGTGCGGGAGTGAACGGTCACGATGTTGCGCGGCCAGGAGAATTCCTGATCGATGCGAATGGCGTGGTTCGCTGGGTGAATCTCACTGAAGATTTTCGGGTACGCGCGCGAGCCGAAGAGTTTATCGCGCAAGCAAAGCACCTGAAATAGAACACGCGACAACTTGCCGGAAGGGCCACGCATCCTAAAAACCAACTGTCCCGAAGGAGGACTTTCATGAAACGCATGATGTTGGCCGTGGTCGTCGTGTGTTTGTTTGCAGGAATTTCCTGCGCGCAGCAAAGCCCGGACATTAAATTTATTGCGGAGACGCTGGTGATCCAAGCTGATGGCATATATCAGGTTGATCCGGACCTTGCGACGCTGACCTTTGATATTTCATCGCAAGACAAAGAACTGAAGGCGACTTACGACAGCGCTTCGCAATCCATGCAGAAGATTATCGCGCTTGCGGAGAAAAACGGAGTCGTGAAACCGGATGTAGTGAACGGGGTGTTGACGGTGCGGCCGTTTTACGAAGGGGATAGGAAGAAGAAGGCGAAGTCGTACCTTGTGCAGGGGCAAATCACTTTGAAGATTCGGGATTTTTCGAAGATTGGGCCGATTCTGGAAGGGTCGGTGGACGATGGGATTACGGACTTTCGCTCGCTGACGTATTCGCTGGCGGATGAAGAAGCCGCAAAGCAGAAAGCTGTTGCAGAAGCGATGAAGCGAGCGATCGGACGCGCGAGCGCTGCGTTGGAACAGAAAGGCCAGAAAGTGGGAGCGTTGCGGTTTGCAAATTTGGATGTGAAGCAACTGGCGGGCGTCTCGAATATGGATGTGTATACTTTGCAGCGTCTTGGCAGTGCAGCAGAAACAGTTGAGGTCAACGGGGGTATTTTTGGACACGCAAAGAAAAGCGTCCCATCACCGCCGCCCGCCATTCCGCAGCCGGAAAAGATAACGGTGAGCGCGACGGTGCAGTGCGCATTCCAGATTCAATAGGAAGCTGGGTGACAGGTGAGTTTTGTGGGCGCGGCTGCTAGGATGCGAACAGCGGCGTACATGCCGCGCTACGCGTGACGATTCAACTCAAAGAACTTCTGAGACACATTCGAAAGCGGGAATTGCTGCGCGCGGGCGAGCGGGCGGGTGTAGCAGTGTCCGGCGGGGCGGATTCGGTGGCGCTGTTGCGGCTCCTGATGGAGTTGCGGGCGGAGCTTGGCGTTGTCCTGAGCGTCGTACATTTCAATCACAAATTGCGTGGGAAGGCTTCGGAAAAAGATGAGGCGTTTGTAGCCGGACTCGCGGAGAAATTCGGGCTGACGTTGCACGTGGGACATGGGGACGTCAAGAAAAAGGCGAAACAGGAAAAAAGGAATCTGGAGGACGCGGCGCGGCGCGCGCGATATGCGTTTTTCAAAAAGTTGACGGAAGGCGGCCTGGTTGATGCCGTAGCGACGGCTCATACGGCGGATGATCAGGCGGAAACAGTGCTCGCGCATATTCTGCGTGGAACAGGATTGGCTGGTTTGGCTGGGATTCATCCTGTGACATCGGACGGGATTGTTCGTCCTCTATTAGAGACGCGGCGCGATGAGTTGCGGAAATATCTGCGGGCGAAGAAACAAACATGGCGGGAAGATGCGACAAACAAGGATACTTCACGACAGCGGGCGCGGATGCGGAAGAAACTCATGCCGCTGCTGGAGAAGGAATTCAATCCGAAAGCGGTGGAGCATCTGTGCAAGCTGGCGGAGTTGGCGCGAGAGGATGAGGCGTTGGTGAGTGAATTGGCGGAGGCAAATTGCAGGGCGCTTACCACGGAGCGAGCCGGCGGAAAAGGAATTGAAGCACGGAATATTTTGCGACCAGCGTTAGGTGTTTTTCCTAACACAGAGCACGCGGAGTTCACAGAGAAGAAAAGGCAAGGCCCACGAGCTTTGAGTGCACGGATGGTGCGGCTACTGGTTGACGAGTACAAGGAAGCGGGGAGTGAGATTGCGGCGATTCACGTGGAGGCAGTGCTGCGGCTGGCAGAGAACGGCGAAAATGGGAAGGCGCTGCAGTTGCCGGGAGGAGTGGACGTCCGGCGAGACGATGATTGGCTTGTTTTTCGACCGCAACCGGCGCGCGATGCGAAAAACAAAGAGCTGATTCAATTCGAGTATCCAGTGACACTGCGGGACAGCAACGACGTGAACGTTGCCGTGAAGGAAATCAGTTGCGTTATCCGAATCAGGTCCATTGACTGGCCCGCAACGCAGCGAGAAACTATTAGGAAGGGCTGGGCGGCCCTGGATCGGGACAAGCTGCAAGCTGCTTTGACTCTGCGCAGCCTGCGGCCGGGCGACCGGATGCGTCCCGAAGGGCACCGCGGCACTCACAAGCTGAAACGACTGTTGAACGAAAAACGAATCAGCCGATGGGAGCGCGAAGGCTGGCCCGTGCTGGAAAGCGGCGAGAATATCGTTTGGGCCCGAGGTTTCGTTGCGGCGGAATTTTCCGCGACGAGGGAAACGCGAAGAGCGATCCTGGTGAGCGAGGAGAAGGCTTGAGCGCTACTAAATCTGCGTCGTATTCCGCAGGGCGAATTGCGAAAAAAGTGGCCGAACTTGGCCGTCAGATTACGAGGGATTACGGCGGGCGCAGAATCGACGCGGTGGTTACGCTGGACCGAGGATTTGTTTTTGCGGCGGACGTTTTGCGGAATGTGAAGTGCTCCGTGTATTGCCATTTCGTGAGGGAAGAAGTCAGAGACGTTGAACATGGCGGGAACAGCCGGCGCGAAGTTTTCTTCAGCGCGCGCCCGGATTTGCAGGGTCGCGATGTGCTCGTGCTTGACGCGGTGCTCGAAAGCGGCGTGACGCAAGATTTTCTTTTGCGGCGACTGGGCGAGACAAAACCACGGTCGCTGCGGCTGGCCGTGCTGCTGGACAAGACGTCAAAACGGCGCGTGGCGCTTGAGCCTGATTACTTTGGCTTCCGAACTGCATCTAAAGAGATGTGGGTCGGCTACGGCCTTGCAGCGCCGAATGGAACCAACCGCAACCTGAAAGATTTGTCTTCCGGGGGCTCTGCGGCGTCTAATAGAAGCAGGGGCCGCAACCGCGGAAAGAAATAAATACGCGAGTTGGTCCTTGGGAAGAACTTAGTGAGGTAACCGTGAACTCAAGCTCTACGGCAAAAACAATTCTATTCTGGCTGGCGATCGTGCTGCTGGGGGTGATGCTCTGGCAACTCGTCTCGAAGAACGGCCAGTCGGCGCGCGAGCAGACGCCGTCGTTCAGCGAGTTCATGGCAAAAGTAGACGCGAGCCCGACTCAAATAAAAGAGGTGACGATTTACCTCGCACCGAATGCGTATGAAGTGCAGGGCGAATACATCACGCCGGCGGATCAGAAGTTCCGCACCACGATCGCAAAAGAAGATGCGCCAGCCGTTTCCAAGGCGTTGCGCGATAAGGGCGTAAAGGTCAGCGTCAAGGAAGTTCACAATAACGATTGGTTGATTTTGCTGGTCAATGCTGCGCCGCTCCTGCTGCTGGCAGGATTTGTATTTTTCCTGATGCGGCAGATGCAGGCAGGGGGAAATAAGGCCCTGAGCTTCGGCAAGTCCCGTGCACGGCTACTTTCCGCTCAGCAAAAGAAGGCTACGTTTAAGGATGTTGCGGGAGCCGATGAAGCGAAGGAAGAGCTGCAGGAAATCATTGAGTTTTTGAAAGACCCGCAACGATTCCAGAAACTTGGCGGGCGGATTCCCAAGGGTGTTTTGCTTGTCGGACCTCCAGGGACCGGCAAAACTTTGCTTGCTCGAGCGATTGCTGGCGAAGCGAACGTTCCGTTCTTTTCGATTTCCGGTTCGGATTTCGTAGAAATGTTCGTGGGCGTTGGCGCAAGCCGCGTTCGCGATCTGTTTGAGCAGGGCAAGAAAAACGCTCCTTGCATCATTTTCATCGATGAAATCGACGCAGTTGGCCGCCATCGTGGAGCGGGCCTAGGCGGCGGTCACGACGAGCGCGAGCAGACGTTGAATGCGCTGCTGGTTGAGATGGACGGTTTTGAATCAAACGAAGGCGTCATTCTGATTGCCGCGACGAACCGCCCAGATGTTCTCGATCCTGCTCTACTTCGTCCCGGCCGATTCGATCGGCGCGTTGTTGTGGCACGTCCTGACGTGAAGGGCCGCGAAGAGATTCTTCGCGTTCACACACGCAAGAAGCCGCTTTCGGATGACGTGGATCTTTCCATTATTGCGCGCGGCACGCCCGGTTTTTCTGGCGCCGATTTGGAGAACCTGGTAAATGAAGCCGCGTTGTGGGCGGCGCGACAGAACCGCAAATTTGTCGGCATGGCCGATTTCGAAATGGCCAAAGATAAAGTCCTCATGGGCGTGGAACGCAAGTCCATGATTCTGAGCGATGAGGAAAAGAAGAACACGGCGTATCACGAAGCCGGCCACGCGCTAGTTGCTGCGATGACACCAGGCGCGGACCCGGTTCACAAAGTCACCATCATTCCGCGCGGCATGGCTCTCGGTTTGACGATGCAACTGCCTGTGGACGACAAGCACTCGTACACCAAGGACCACCTTGAAGGGATGCTTGCTGTGCTGATGGGCGGCCGCACTGCAGAAGAACTTTTCCTCGGCCACCTCACGACTGGCGCAGGCAATGACATTGAACGGGCCACGGATATCGCGCGCAACATGGTCTGCGAATGGGGCATGAGCGAACTTGGTCCATTGGCTTTTGGTAAAAAGGAAGAGGCGATCTTCCTGGGTCGTGAAATCGCGCAGCATCGCGATTTCTCCGAAGACACGGCGGTGCAAATCGATAAGGAAGTGAAACGCATCGTGAGCATCGCTTACGAAAGCGCAAGGAAGCTTCTCGACACGAACCGCGGCACGCTGGACCGCATCGCGAAGGCTTTGCTGGAACGCGAAGTGCTCGACGCCAATGAAGTAAAACTGCTAATGGAAGGCAAGGAGCTGCCGGAGAAGCCGCGCACGCCTCCGACGCCTCCACCACAGGCAGCGACTAGCGCAGATCCAAAGGTTGTTCGTCCGGAATTGCGGCCGGCCCCAGGATTTACGCGCGGGGATTCACCAGCAAAAGCGTAATCTTCAACTTGAACTTCAAACCCAGGGGCACGATATATCGTGCCCCTGCTTTTTTTGCATTCATGCAATCCTAGATTTCGCGGCATCGTGCTACAGTGCGCGATTATGACGCTACTTGACAAAATTACGGAAGGCCGCACCGACCTCGTTTTTGAATTTCTTGCGGAAGGTAACGCCGCTACATTCACTGATAAGAATGGCGTTTCTCTAATTCAGTGGTGTTCCTACTACGGCGATGCGAGTGCCATGAAATACCTGGTTGCCAATGGCGCAACGCTGGAGGTTCTAGGCGACGACCTCGGAATCAACGGAGCTTCTTTCCATGGCCACTGGAAGCTTTGTCAGTTCTTGCTCGAACGTGGCGCGAACGCGAACTACGCAGACGTCGAGACGGGAGAAATGCCTCTTCACTCGGCGTTGTGCACAACAAAGCGCCTGGCGCATAACCTCGTGTTAAAAATCCTCCTTGCTCACGGCGCAAATCCGAACTGCGCAACCAAGCCTTCCGTTGAAACCGGGGCTTTCATGCGAGATTGCCGCACCAAGGGCGAGACTCCTCTCCATCGTGCTGCTGCTTTCGGCGACGAGGAGTCCATTCAATTGCTTTTGAACGCAGGCGCGAAGATCGACGCCAAAGACATGCACGGCGACACTCCACTCTCGTGGGCCAGTTGGTACGCGCGCCCGACTTCCATCCTTCGTTTGCTTCTGTATGGGGACTTCCGTATTCATCCACAGAATCGCCCCATGGATGCCAATCTGTTTGGGCGACCGCAGTTCTGATGTGGAAGTTCAATGCCTGCTGCCAGCCGAAAAATGGCGTAGAATACGGGCATGGGACTGAAAGACGGCGAAAACCTGAATGTGACGTGCCCATGCTGCCAGACGAAGCTGGTAATTGATCCGGTTTTTGGCACAGTGCTTTCGCACGAAGCGCATGTGAAGCCGGGGCCTGACGTGGATTTGACGAAGGCGTCGAGCATTCTCGAGGAACAACGCAAGCAGCGCGAAGATAAGTTTGCAGACTCCTTCTTTCAGGAAACGCACAAGGAAGACATTCTCGCCAAGAAATTCGAAGAGGCAATGAAGAAAGCGAAAGACGCTCCCGCCGGGAAGCCGATTCGCGATTTTGACTTGGATTAGACCTTCTACTAGTCCCATGCTGCGCGCAGATTGTAATCAACAACCAATCACGAGCTTTTGGGGTTGGTTAGTGTTGCGTGCCGTCTGATTTCAGGTGGTATTCCGAGATTTCCTTCAGGGACTTATAGCCGGGCGGGTCAAATTTTTCGTGACCGGGAGTTGCCCGGATCTCCGCCACCGCGCCTACAATAATTATCGAGAGCTTCTTAGGAATGAGGAGCTGTTTGTCGTTTTCCATGCCCACCACGATTCCCATACCCGAATCGTAAAGCGGGCCGCCTCCGTCCACGAGGAATTGCTCTCCCGCGCCAGAGAGGCTTCCCATTACGCGAGTATTTGCGCCGCCCACGGTACTGCGCAGAAAACGACCTGGGTTGGATTTCTCGTGGCGAACAAGGTAGTTCTGCGCGCCGTACCCGGCAATTTTTATCTGCTCGCCCAGGAAATTGACCGTCACGCCGTCCGTCCTTGTCACGGTTGGAGTTTGGCCCGCATCATCAAAAAGGATTTTGGAGGGCCCGAGTGGGGTCGCCGAAGAGGGAGGGATTACAGTTGAGCCTGGCATAATCACTGCGCCGGAGGCCGATGTGGGTGTTGTAGCTGGGGTTGCGCCGGCGTTTCCCCCTGCACGCTTCTGAAAGGCTTTCCAGTCTTCGAACGATTTCTTGAGTTTGTCGGCGTCCGGTCCCGGCAACGGCATCGCTTGCAGTTCCCCATTCATCATCAAAAGCGTGCCTGCGATTTTTCCATCCGCACCGAAAACCTGGGCCGACTGTCAGCCGGGAAGGAACTTGAAAGTGTAGTCGTCCCATTTGATGGTTTGTCCTGCATAGTTGCTCTGCGCACTGGTGCTTTCGTGGAAAAAGAACGCCGCAAGAAAAATCAGTGCGAGTGATCGTTGCGAACCTTTATTCCGCATGCCTGCACCTCCGGTGACGACGAAAGAAAGGGAGCCGCATTTTAGCCGCAGCATTATGAATGGACAATATAAATCAATTGTTAATGGCTGAGGATTCGCGGGCGCAGGGTAAACTGCATTGAACATGGCTAAACGACGGAGATTTATCTGGCAGCTCCGAAAGAAGCCGCTTGCGCTTGGCGAGCGAACGCTGGTTATGGGTGTGTTGAACGTGACGCCAGACAGTTTTTTGGATGGCGGGAAATTTTTTGATGTGAAACGCGCGGTGGAGCATGCGCTTGCCATGCAGCGCGATGGCGCGGACATCATTGATATCGGAGCGGAATCCACGCGGCCAGGATCGGAAGGCATTTCTGTGGTGGAAGAGTTGGCCAGACTGCTGCCTGTGCTGGAAGCGTTGCGCGGAAAATTGAGAATTCCCGTTTCCGTGGACACGCAGAAAGCACCAGTGGCGGAACTCGCGATTGGCGCGGGGGCGGCAATTATTAATGATGTTTCTGGACTGCGGAGCGATTCGCGGCTGGCGGAAGTTGTCGCTCGGCATCGTGTGCCCATTATTCTGATGCACATGCGAGGGACGCCGCGAACGATGCAGAAACCGCCTTTTGCCAAGAACGTGATGAGGGACGTCGCGAGCGGATTGAAGAAGTCCGTTGCCATGGCACAAGAGGCCGGCATCAAGAAAGACAAGATCGTCCTCGATCCAGGAATTGGATTTGGCAAAAGTTTTGAACAGAACTATGAATTGTTGGCAAAGTTGCCGGAGCTTGCAAAATTAGGTTATCCGTTGCTCGTAGGAACTTCGCGCAAGGGTTTTATTGGAAAGACACTAAGCCGGAATGGAAAACCTGCCCCTGCAGAGAAGAGGATCTGGGGAACGGCGGCGACGGTAACGGCCAGTATCCTTGGCGGCACGCACATTGTGCGTGTGCATGATGTTGCGGAAATGGTGCAAGTTGTTCGCATCGCTGATTGTGTTCTGAGCGGCGGCAAACACTGAAGTGATGCTGCGTGCGTTATAATTCGCGGCGCATCTAGCAAAATCCACTTTGTATCTCAGTTCTGTTTAGCAGGAGATTCCAATGTTTCTTCGGCGCCTTCCATTCTTGCTGCTGCTCTTCCCGGTTTGCGTTTTCGCACAGTTGAAGCCTTCCGCAAAAGATCCGTTGCAACCACCGCAAGGGATTCAGGGAACGGGAGCTTGTTCGGCAACGGAAGTTTCTTCTTGCGCGGAGGCGGCGGCGAAGATTCTGCCTCAGGTAATGGGCGATTCGCCGATGGCGGAGAATTTGCGACGGTTGACGGATGAAGTTGGCGGGCGAGTGACGGGCACACCGCAAATGGCAAGAGCGGTGGAGTGGGGCGTGGCAGGATTTCGCGCCGCGGGTGTAGATGTGCACACGGAAAAATACACGCTGCCGGTGACCTGGAGCGAAGGCGAGACGAGGCTGGAGTTGATAGGGCCCGCGCAGTTTCCGGTGCGTCTAGCTAGCACTGGGTGGTCTCCTGCGACTCCTATAGGCGGAATCGAAGCAAACGTAATCGACATTGGCGGCGGCAGCGAAGAAGAGTTTGCGCGTGGGAATATCAAAGGCTCGATCTTGCTGGTGCATTCGGAAATTGGAACGAACTGGGCGGATTTGTTTGACGAGTATTTGCGGCCGCCCGGGATTATTGAGCGGGCTGTTAAAAGCGGTGCGGGTGCGATTTTGTGGATGGGCGCACGAGAGCGGCTGCTGATGTACCGTCACACCAATACTCTCGATGGGCGAGTAGACAAGATTCCGCAGGCGGTCGTCGCAAGGGAAGACGCGATGCGGCTGGCGCGAGCGATTGCGGCCCATCCTGGACAGGTTCGAGGGCGATTCAATATGCCAAACAAGATTGGCGGGCCTATTGAGCAGGAGAACGTCGTCGCGGAAATTCGGGGACGCGAGAAACCGGATGAGACGGTGATTCTTGCGGCTCATCTAGATTCGTGGGAGTTCGGAACAGGCGCTCTAGACAATGGCTGCAATGCGGCGCTGGTAGTTGAAGCGGCGCGGGCGATTCATGCGACGGGACTGCTGCCACGGCGGACGATTCGGTTCATTTTGTTTAGCGGCGAAGAGCAAGGAACAGTTGGTTCGTTTGGATATGTGAAAGCGCATCGGGCTGAAATAGAGAAGCTGCGCGCGGTGATTGTGTTCGACACGGGCAGCGGCCGCGTGACGGGCTATTCGCTGGGTGGGCGACGCGATATTGAAGCGGGTATCCGTGCGATTTTGAAGCCGCTGGACTCGTGGGGTGCGACCAACCACACGACCGATGCTTCCTTTGGTACGGATAATTTCGATTTCCTGCTGGAGGGTGTCCCGACACTCGTCGCCAATCAGGAGATCTCGAACTATCTGGTGAACTATCATGCTGCGTCCGACACGTTCGATAAGGTGGATCTCCGCGAATTAAAACTCAACACGGCGATTGCCGCCCTGACGGCTTGGGGTGCAGCTGATCGCGCGGAGCCCTTGGGTAAGCGATTCTCGCGCTCGGAGATGGATGCGCTGGTAAAAGAGACCGGCCTAGACCAACAAATGAAGGTGTTGGGTTATTGGGACGCCTGGCAAAGCGGAGAGCGGGGCCGAAAGCCGTAATCGTTATAATAGTAGTGTGAATTCAGCAAAAGAAACTGCGCGCGAGCAGTTTGGCGCCATAGCTAAGACCATTCTCAGCGTGGATTACGGTCGCGCGCGAATTGGCCTGGCGATTGCGACGGCAGAAGCGCGCCTAGCCCGTCCACTAGCCACACTAGAACGCATTAACCGTAACGAAGATATGCGACGCTTGCGCGAATTAGCGCGAGCGCATGAAGTGAAGCAGATTGTCGTGGGATTGCCATTGCTACTCGATGGAACTCGCGGCGAAATGGCGGAAGAGGCGGAGCGGTTTGCACAGCGCGCAAGAAAACAGATTGGCGTGCCGGTGGAAATGGTGGATGAGCGGCTCACAAGCTGGGAAGCAGAGCGGCTGCTCGAAGAAGAATTTGGCAAAAAATACCGCGACGAATCCCAAAAAAAGAAAAAACCGGAGAGCGAGAAGCCAACTGTGGATTCCGTCGCAGCCGCCGTGATTTTGCGAGAATACCTGGCGAAGCAAGGCGCGACGGAGGGTGAGTAAGTGAAAATCTTTCTCACACTTTTGCTGATTTTGTTGCTGGCTGCAGGAGCAGCCGGAGCTTATCTATGGTACGGAATTCAGGAACCGTATCAGGGATTTGGCAAAGATGGCGTGTTTGTGACGATTCCACACGGATCCTCAAGCCGCGCCGCAGCGCACATCCTGGAAAAAAACGGCGTGATTCGCAGCGCGATTGCATTCGAAGTTTACGCGCGGCGGCATCCGAAGCGCTCTTTGCAGGCCGGAGAATATTTCTTTGATCATGCGACAGCCGGCAAGGAGGTTTTCTGGAAGCTGGCGCACGGTGAGGTCTACGTTTTGCCGTTCACGGTGCGCGAAGGCGAGACGATGTTCGACATCGCGCACGAACTGGAAGCCGCAAAATTCCTCACTGCCGATGAATTCCTGAAAGCCGCAAGAGACGCTTCGAGCATCAAAGACCTGGCGCCGTACGCGAAGACGCTGGAGGGATTCCTGTTTCCCGCGACGTACCAATTGCCACGGCACACGGTAGCGACAGACTTAGTTGCGAACATGGTGCAAAAGTTCCGCGAGCAGTGGCGCATAATTGCCGCCTCCGATCCAGCGCCCGCCAGCGTGGCAAGGCCGACGATTTCGACTGTGACGCTTGCGTCTTTGGTCGAACGGGAAACACCGAAGCCGGATGAGCGGCCACTCGTTGCGGGCGTTTTCGAAAACCGGCTGCACAAAGGAATGCTCCTGCAGTGCGATCCCACGGTGATTTACGCGATGGAGCAAGCCGGCACGTACAAAGGCACATTGGCGGGCAAGGATTTGCACTTCGACTCGCCGTATAACACCTACGAGCACGGCGGCCTGCCTCCGGGGCCGATCGGCAATCCCGGCGAAATATCGCTACGCGCAGCTCTGGCGCCGGCGCAGACTGACTACCTCTACTTCGTAGCTAACACGCAAGGAGGGCACTTCTTCAGCGCCACGCTTGCGGAACACAACAAGAACGTAAACAGGTATCATCGTTTATTACAGGGATTGCCGGCGGATCCGCCTCCACCGCCTCCCGCGAAAAAGAAGGCACCCGCACACGCGGGCAAAAGGTCTGCTAAAAAACGTTAGAGAACGAATGAGCGAAGAACTGAAAACAAAAAAGGCAATGATTCTCGAAACAGCGCGGGAAATCGGCGCGGAGAAGTGGACGCCCGCGGAAATCGATCAGTTGCGGCGCAAACTAATCGCGGAGCACGGAGAAGAAGGCAAAACCGGCGCGGACTACGTTGTGGATGTTCTCAAAGACGCGGGATTAAAGGTGAATTTGTCGCAGCTGGAAGAAGTAGAAGACCAGTTTGAGGAAGAGTTCGAAGACCTGCTGCACTTCAAGACGCTTAGTGACGCTGAAGTTAGCTTGATGCGATTGGACGAACTTTGGCGTCGTTTTCAGGCGCATGGCGAGAAGGCAGCCGGCGAACGTGTACTGGATGTCGCGCGGCTTGGCAAGCGGCGCGCGGAAATGATTGCGCGCAATCATAAGGTCGAAAAGCATAAGCGCGAGGAAAAAGAAGAGATTGCCAGCTGGTTCCGTATTTGGTTGGAAACGCCGGATGCTTTTTTTGACTGGCTCGACGTGCGCAAGAAATCGGCGGAATTCCGCGCAAAATTCCCTCACGCTGAAGACGAAGAATGAGCGAGCTGGACCTCCCTCCCTTTTCGCTTGACGTAGAGACTTTGGACCTCGGGCCGGGCGTCAAAGCGATGGGTATGGAATTGATCGAAACGGATAGCCGTGAACCCGTGCGAGGTAAAGATGCGATTGCAATTTGGTCCGGGGTCTTCCCTGCTCTGATCGCGCGAGAGCCGTTTGTACTGGATTTCTTCAGCCATGTAGATCGCGTTCGCGATTTCTGCAGTGCACGCGAAATCGGTTTCCGCGAAGCTGCGGGCCGTTGCATCGTGGTGCCGCAACCGAGCGACGAGCAATTGCGCGATTTGCTTGAGCGTTTCGAAGGAGAAACTTTTGGCTTGCGTGCGGGTTCAGCCGTGCAGACAGACGATACTGCGCTCGAAGGCGAGCTATCGAAGCGCGGTTTGGACGCCTATCAGGCAGCCTACACGCGCTATACTTTTTGTGTGGTTTGTGAATTGGAAGATGGCTGGCTTACGATTCTGAGTGAGACGCTTTGGCCAAGCGAAGCCATTCGCCGCGTGCGCCCCGCTGTCCAGCCATTTGACGTGCACATCGCGCGGCCGCATTAAGCGAAAGGACCAGTACCCCGGCTGCAGTTGGCTGTTCGAATGCATTAAATAGGCCAAGAAGGACGTAAGTTCTTGATGAGACGTGTGTGGGGATGTCTGGGATTGGCGACAGTGACGGCGATTGCTGGCTGTGGGCACGTCAGCACCAAAACCCGCGTTGCGCCATCGCAAGTCGCGGTTGCGAAGGACGCGACGCGCGAGGAGCTGATTGAGAAATTCAATGGGCAGGCCGCCAGCACGAAAAGCTTGAACGCAACTGTAGAACTGCGCCCGACGGCAGGGTCCAAATACAGCGGTTTGATTGAGGAATATCACGAGGTAAAAGCGTTTCTGTTGGCAAAGCGCCCTGAAAACATTCGGATGATCGGGCAAGCCCCGGTGATTTCGAAAACAATTTTTGATATGACGAGTGACGGCGAAACATTTCGCGTATCGCTTCCGACAAAAAATAAATTCCTTGTCGGGCAGGTCAATGTGGAACGCAACAGCGCAAAGCCGCTTGAAAACCTGCGCCCACAACATTTATTCGACGCGCTGCTCTGGCCAGAAATTGTAAAAGGCGAGGCGGTTTTGATCGAAGAGTTCAATGACGAGAATGCGCGATATTACGTGCTGACCGTTTTGCGTGGCGGCTATACAACGGAAATTCGCCGCAAGATATGGTTCAATCGCACCGATTTGAGCGTCGTACGGCTGGAAAGCCTTGGCCCAAAAGGAACATTGCTTTCTGATGTGCACTATTCGGACTGGCAACCGGTGGGTGATTCCGGCACAACAAACGCTGGAACTTTTCCGCGTTCCATCCGCATTGACCGCCCGCACGACGACTACCGTATCGACCTGCAAATCACAAAAATTGCGCTGAACGAAGATTTGCCCACGGAACGCTTCCAGCTTGCGCAGCCGCCGAATTCGGAGCTCGTTCGAGTGGGAGAAGAAAAAGATGCGCCTGCCAAGGAATCAAAACCATGATGGGCGAAATGATCACGCGCAATTTGCTGCATCGCCCGATTCGCACGTTCATTGGAGTTTTGGCGATTGCGGTGGAAGTAGCACTGGTCGTCCTGATCGTTGGGCTTACGAGCGGCATTTTGAACGAAACGGCGAAACGGGTTGAAGGCGTGGGAGCGGATGTTCTGCTGCAGCCATCTTCGGCTGGGCGGCTCATGGGAATGACCAATTCCCCAATGCCCGTGAAAATTAAAGAGCTGCTTGTGCAAGTCCAGTATGTTCAGGCCGTCGCACCCGTGCTGCTGCAATTCAATTCGTCCGGTGGAGTTGAGCTCGTCTACGGGATCGACAAATCCTTCGACGAAGTTTCCGGTGGGTTCGTTTATTTGCAGGGTCATGGACTTGAGGGACCTGACGACATGCTTCTGGATGAGCTGGCCATGCAATCCAAGCACGTAAAGGTTGGACAGAAGTACAAACTTTTCAATCACGATTGGAATTTGGTGGGTATCGTTGAGCATGGCAAAGGCTCGCGGATATTTGTACCGCTTTCGACCCTACAGGATCTCTCGGGCGCCACAGACAAAGCCTCTCTTTTCTACATAAAATGCACGAGGCCCGAGCACACTGAGGACGTGATTGCAGAAGTAAAAACAATTTTGCCCAATTACACACTCACAGCAATCAAAGATTACGTCTCCATGATGACGACGACGAGCATTCCCGGCCTCAATGCGTTCGTGGATTCCATGATAGGCCTAGCCGTTTGCATCGGTTTACTCGTGATTTTTCTCACGATGTATACCACGGTCATTGAGCGCACACGGGACATAGGGGTTTTGAAATCGCTTGGCGCGACTTCACCGTTCATCATACGCGCCGTGCTCTACGAGTCCGCATCGCTTTGTCTCGGAGGCATTGTTGCTGGAGTCGCCCTCAGTTATGCCGTGCGCGCCGGATTCTTGAAAGCTTTTCCCACTCTAGCAGTTTTGATTACGCCGGAATGGATTTTGCGGGCGGCGGCAATTGCCATGGTCGGCGCGGTTTTGGGAGCCAGCTATCCAGCGTGGGTGGCTAGCCGCAAGGACGCCGTAGAAGCGTTGACGTTTGACTAGTTGGGCAAAAGAAAGCTGAGGCACGAAGCTAGGCAGAGATGGCAATCGCGGCTACAATTCCAAGCGCGCAATTTGCTGAGTTGCATTCTGTAGAGAGTCAGGGACTGGTAAAGAAGAGCGTGGAACCGATACTCAAAACGGAGAATTTGTGGAAGCTCTATCGCGCGGGCAAGGTGGAAGTGCCGGCTCTGCGCGGCGTGAATTTTTCCGTGCAGCCAGGGGAATCGGTTGCTGTTATGGGACCTTCCGGTTGCGGCAAGTCCACACTTCTATACACAATTGGCGGACTTGCTTCCGCTTCCCGCGGCACGGTTCTTGTGGACGGCAATGATCTCGCCACAATGTCTGACGCCGAGCGCACCAAACTGCGACGAAGCAAAATCGGTTTTGTTTTTCAGCGCTTCAATCTGCTCCCCACAATGACCGCGAAGGGTAATATCGCCATTGCGCAGTATATCCACGGGGACGGCTTCGATCCGCATCGCTTCGATGTTGTGACAAAGCTGCTCGGCCTCGAAGGCCGTTTGAATCACAAGCCATCGGAAATGTCCGGCGGTGAACAGCAGCGAGTGGCGATTGCGCGCGCCATCATCAACGAACCGAAAATCCTTCTTGCCGACGAGCCGACAGGCAACCTCGACACAAAAAATTCCGATGTTGTGCTAGAGATGTTGCGGCAACTCAACAAAGAATTGGGCCAGACGATTGTGATGATTACGCACAATCCGGAAGCGGTGACTTATTTCGATCGCGTTGTACACATGCGCGACGGCGTGATCGTTGACGGCGTTCCGGCGGACTAAAATGGGCAGCGGACAATTCTTTTCCAAACTATTCTTCTGGTCCTTCGAACGTGGCTCCTGGCAATACGACCTCGCCGTGATCGCCATTCTGGTTTTCGTTTTCTTTATGCCGCGGAAATGGTTGCGCGACCAACCGGAGGCCTCGGTTCCAGCGCAGGCTCAGCAGATTGAATTGCTCTCCACGGTGGGAACCGAAAGCGCATACCGCGTGGACGCGCGTGTCCTCACGCCACCCGAGCAGATGCCGCAGCTTCAGAATGAATTGCACCGCGCTTTACAACGCGCATTGCCGGAGCTTCAGAATGGCCGCTTTGAAATCCTCAAGGTAGAAGCGCAGCGCGATGAACATGGTGCCGTCATCGCCTATCAGGTGTCTTTGCGCCACAAATAGAGCCGCGCTACTCGTCCAAGTTAAGAAACGTGTTTCCGGGCCGCCGCATCCAACTTTGGGTATACTGGAGCACCGATTTTTCCAGCTGAACTGCCAAGACAGGGGCTGAATTTGAAGGCAAACGGGAGATTCTTAGGTTTCGCCATTTTGGCACTGTGTATTTCCGTTCGCCCTGCGCGGCCGCAAGGCTCCCAAAAGTGGACCCCCGACGCCATCATTACGATGATGGATCATGCAGCACAGGATTTTCATAGCCTCTCCGGAAACATCGAGCGAATCAAGTACACGGACGTTGTAAAAGACACCGCGACAGAAAGCGGACAGGTTTGGGTCCGCAAGGACGAAAAAATTCGCATCCAGTTTACGAAGCCCGATCCGCGTACAGTGCTTCGTACGGGCGACAATCTCTACATCTACAACCCGAAAATCAATCGCGTGGAAGAATACGACCTGAAAGACAACCGCGAGATGGTGGACCAATACCTCGATCTTGGCTTCAATACGCGCGGCGAACATCTGAAGAAGAATTTTCTGATCGCGGTAGACGGCGAGCAGGAGCTGGACGGCCGCAAAACAGTTGTGATCGAACTGACGCCGAAGTCCACAAAGATGCGCGAGCAGATCACGAAAATCCAAATGTGGGTGGATACGGGATCCTGGATGGCAATTCAACAGAAATTCTTCGAAGCCAATTCGGGCGATTACTTCATCGTTCACTACACGGGTGTGATGAAAAACCTGAAGATCGACGATTCGCGCTTCAAGCAAGATTGGCCAAAGAACGCCACGAAAGTGAAACCGCGCGGCTAATTCGCCGCGCCGGCCTCAGCATGTTCTGTCTTCAATAGTTGTTGTTTGCGCTCGATTCCCCAGCGATAACCTGCGAGATTTCCGTCCCCGCGAATTACGCGGTGGCAAGGAACCACGATAGATACGGGGTTTGTCGCGCAGGCACGCGCCACCGCACGGCTGGCACTCGGTCGTCCGAGCGCACGGGCCACTTGGGCGTAGGTGCGAGTCTTTCCGAGCGGAATACGCTGCAGTTCCTGCCAGACTCGCCGTTGAAATGCTGTCGCCAATAAGTCGAGTGGAAGTTCTTGCCGCGGCGGATTCCCTTCCGTACGCGAAACAATTTCTCGTACATACTTTTCCAAGCCTCCGCGCGCTGGAGCGATTTCCGCTTTCGGAAATTCTTCGCGAAGTTCCGCGAGCAGTTTGGCTTCGGAATCTCCGAGATAAACTGCAGAGACTCCACGTTCCGTCGCCGCTACCAACACTTTCCCTAACTTTGCGTTTGTTATTGTGAATCCAAGTTTCATTCCCTTTCCTCCTTTTTGATATGTCGCCGGTGTCATACCCAACTGTGCGTTGCTTCGCTCGTACACGCGGCTGGAAGAGCCATAGCCGGTTTCGTACAACGCATCGGTGATCTTGCTTCCTTGCCGCAAGAGTTTCTTGAAGTGATTCAGCCGCAGCGCTTCTGCTAATTCACGCGGAGAAAGCCCCGTCACCTGAGCAAATGCGCGACGCAACCGGTTCGTGGATGTTCCCAACCGCTTTGCAATCGCGCCCAATCGCGGAGATTCCTCGGCGCCTTCCGCAAGCAAAGCCGCCGATTTTTGCACGAGCGCGGTGGCGCTGGAAATTTCATTCGGCTTGCAACGCAAGCAAGCACGAAAACCGTGTTGCTCCGCTTCCTTTTGCGTTTTGAAAAATTCCACGTTGCGCCGCAACGGACGCCGCGCGGGACAGCTAGGCCGGCAATAGATCCGAGTCGAACGCACGCCAAGAAAAAACACGCCGTCTGAGCGCGAATCACGCGCGACCGTCGCCTTCCAATACTGCTCTGCGATACGCGAATCGATTGATTGGTATTGTTCAGCTTTGTTCATGGTCGCTCTCAACATTCTCAACAAGGCGAGAATAGCGCGGACCGAAATAACGTTCTATCCGGAAAAGGATGCCAAAGTGAAAAGCTGGGCAGCGCGGAAAAGGCTCAGGCTTCGCTGGGAACCGGCGCTGGCTCGACTTCCGGTGAAGGAACGCGATGCGGCGCCGTGATGACCAGAATCACTGCGCCCAAAATTACGGCAGCGGCGAGCAACGTGCGCAGCGTCAGCGCTTCCCCGACAAATGCCCAGCCGAGCAGCAGCGCCACAACCGGATTCACAAATGCGTATGTCGCCACGCGCGCGGCGGTGCTGTTCTTCAAAATGTAGATGTAAGCCGTGAATCCAATCCCTGAGCCAAAAACAATCAGATAGGCCACCGCGAGCCAGGAACGCAAAGAGATCGCGGCAAGGTGGAAGTTATGCACCTCGCCGGTCAAGAACCCGCCAATCCAGAGCGCGATGCCTCCTGCAAGGCATTGCATGGACATACTCAGCATCGAGGAACTCGGAAGCGGACTATGCTTGGAATAGATTGACCCGCATGCCCAGGCAAACGAGGCAATCGCGAGAATGCCGGCCCCAACCGGGTCGATTCTGCCGGAGGAACCCAGATGCGTCGGTCCAACGAGTAGCGCTAGCCCGGCAAATCCCAAAACGATGCCAACAAACACTCTCCCTGACGGCCGATGGCCGCCAGGCCGCAGCCAATCCACGAGAACCATCCACAGAGTCACCATGGCCACCAGAAGGGCCGCCACGCCCGACGGGACAGTTAACTCTGCCCAGCAGACCCCGCCGTTGCCTACGCACAGCAACAAAAAGCCCGTGATTGAGGCTGTGATCCAATGCTCCTTCGTGGGGCGAATGCCCGTTTTCCAACGCAGAAAAGGGTAAAAGAGCAGACCGGTGATCAGATGCCGGGTTCCCGCTAGCAATAGCGGGGGAAATGACTCATCTCCAATGCGCATGCCAAGATACGTCGATCCCCAGACCACGTACACTGACAGAAAGGCCATGAGAACAAGTGTCGAGCTGCGTTGGGAGGTATGGGGCATCGGATGACCTGTCAAACTAAAGCCGCAGAAGTGCGGAAAACTATCCGAAATCGCACCTCAAACCGGCAGACCAGAATAGATGCACGAAACCAACTCAAGTAGCACCATATTGGTAACCAGATTCATGATTGCTGTTTTTCTTCGCACAGCCTGTCAAAGAACGAGGCAGTACTATAACTATCTAGTTGAAGATAGGACACTTCGGACGTTTTCCACAGATTGACGCCAACTTTCTATAGTGGCATTTTGTCTCTCCATTCTTTTTCCTTGGGAACTTGGGCCAGATAAGTGAATTTTGCGACAGTTTCGCAAGAGCTTGCGGAAGCGTCTCTGGGGTCGAGATGAAGGCAATAAACAAGATTGCTTTACCTGAAATACAGAAGGACGCCTCATTACCACCATTTGTGGAAGTGAACCAGCTTCCGCAATCCGTACCACTTGCCAGCTCTGTCCCTCTTCGTTCACCCGCCCTCAAGGTAATTCCTCTGCGTACGCCGACTGCGATTTCGGTTCGCCGCTTTGCGCGGGTTCCAACTCACGCAGTGGGTGTTTTTCATGAGCAGCGTGAATACCCGCGCGCATCTTTGCGTTTGCCGTTAAGACTTCGCAGTGTGAGCAGCGTTGTCGAAGATTTTCCGGTCACTCTGGTTACGCGCGATATCAGTTCGACCGGCGTTTTCTTCCTTTGTCCAAAGCGGCTCGAAATGAACTCCTCCATTGAACTCGAAATTGTCCTTGTGAGCCGTCCGATGGGACGCGGCAATGTTGTCGCAGTCACTGTCGCTCGCGTGCGCCGCGTCGAAACGGCAAACATGCCTGGATGGTTCGGCATCGCAGCATCCTTTGACGATCTGAAATTCGACCGCGACGACGGTTTTCCCTCCCGCTTCCCTTCTGCGTAAAAATCGATTGTTAACATTGGTTGTGGAAATCCTCGCTCGAAAGTAGTGTCTGCTGCTCGAGAAAATGTTTCCACAGGTTCGCCTCTTGTGATTTCTTAACCTCTTTGACAAACTACGTTCATCACTAAGCTGAAGCGTGCGGCTCCATCCTCTGGAGCGGTTTCGGGCACGTAAAGCCAGGGAATGTGTCTGGGGGAAAAATGAGAAAGTTTGTTTTTGGCGCCATTCTTTTGGCGTTGTGTTTGGCATTTGCACCAGCGAACTGGGGTCAAGCGCAAATTACGAGCGGCACGGTTCAAGGTGACGTGCTGGATGAAAAAGGAGGCAGCGTTCCTGGCGCCTCCGTTGAAGCAAAAAATCTGGACACGAATTTTGTCCGGACGGAAACCACCGACGGCGACGGCCATTTTGCGTTTCTGAACCTGGCTCCAGGCCGCTACACCCTCACCATCACAAAGAGCGGTTTCACGACTATCGTTCAGCAAAACGTCAATCTCACCGTCGGCCAAGTACTCACGCTTCCGGTCACTGTAAAAGTTTCATCCGTGGCACAGCAGATTATCGTCACCGATGTGCCTGTGATCGAAGTTACGAAAACTGAATCCAGCTCAACACTGGAAGAATCCGCGATCGCGACCACACCGGTGCTCGGCCGCAAGTTTGAGGACCTTCTTACCCTCACGCCCGGCGTCAGTATTTCGCAAGGCCCCGACGGCGACGAGATCAATATCAACGGACAGCGAGGCATCTTCAACAACGTCAGCCTCGATGGCGGCGACTACAACAATGGCTTTTTCGGTGAGCAAGCCGGCGGTCAGCGCGCAGCAGTAGACATCTCGCTCGAAGCAGTAAAGGAATTCCAGATCATTGCGAGCGGCGCCAACGCCGAATATGGCCGCACGGCTGGCGGCGTGGTCAACGTAATCACCAAGTCCGGCACGAACGAGTGGCACGGCAGCGCGTTTGAATACTTCCGAACGGAATCTCTAACAGCCGCAGCTTCCGATGGGACTCCACTCAGTGACTTCTTGCGCAATCAGTTCGGCGGCAGCGTGGGCGGTCCGCTGGTGAAGAACAAACTGTTTGTGTTTGCAGCCGGCGAAGGAATTATGGAAGACCTCACGCGCTCAAACTTGAGCGTGACTTCGCCGGGAGGAGCTTGCGGCAGCTCGCCGGTTTTTGACGGAACCGTGGCCACGGACACGCTTATCAATTCCAGCCAGGATTGCCAGCGTCTCGCGCTACTGAACTACTTTCAGTCCACCTTCAACGACAACGAAGGCACGCCGGTGGACCATATCGTGCGTAATGCTTCGATCTTCGGTCGCGTGGACTACATCCACAGCCAGAACAATCAATTCTTCGCAACTTACAACTTCGACCGCTCGAACAACCCGAACCAGACTTTCGATGTTCCCACTTACGGTCGGACAGCGAACGGCATTGAGGGCGCGGCTCACATTCAATCGGTCAACGGAGACTGGACTTCCACGTTCAGCCCAACGAAATTCAACAACGCGCACTTTTCGTTCTCGCACGAAACGCGTCCACGGGCGGCAATTGATCCTACATCCGTGCCGGATACGTCCATGGGTTTCTTTCCCAACTTCCGCTTCGGCCAGCCATTCTTCCTGGAACCGGGTGTAGATGAATTGACCTGGCGCACCGACGTTCGAGACAGCCTTTCCATCATTCACGGCAAGCACACGTTCAAGCTCGGCGGTGAATGGTTGCATACTGACAACTCGCAGATCTTCCGCGGCTTCTTCACTGGCCGATACATTTTCGATGACGTAACTGGATTCCTTCATTACGCCGCGCCTGCCAGCATGGGTGCGGGCTTTGGTCCAAATGCCGCGGAATGCGGAGACGGAACCTTTACAGATATCACTCTCGTTACAGCCGGGGGCCTTTGCCCAGATGGCAGTAGCTTTACTGGCGGCCCATTGCTGCTGTATCTCCAGCATGGCCCTACGACGTCTGGTGAAAGCCTAGACGCTTCCGGCGCATCGGACATCACTAACGAGGACCTGTCGCTCTTCGTACAGGACACCTGGAAGGTTTGGCGCAACTTCACTTTGACCTACGGCCTGCGTTGGGACGGACAGAAGTTCCCCGATCCAACTATCCCACCATCGAAGACCGCTTATGGCGCGGACCTTGCGAACCCGGCCTTCCCGTCCGATGGCAAACTTCACAATCAATGGAAAGAATTCCAGCCGCGCATCGGTTTCGCTTGGGACATTTTCGGCAACGGAAAATCGGCGCTGCGCGCCAGCTACGGTATTTACAACGCGCGCCAGAACATGCTCACGCAAGTTGGGGCCATCACGACCAACGGCGTGCAACAGCAGTCCATTGCTGCGGCAACGTGTTTGTTCACCATCGCAGGCATTTGCCAGCAAAACTCTGCTGGTGGCCCCGCGCCGACGTACCCGAACACCGTTCCTGTACCGCTACTGCCGCCGGGGACCTTCCCATTCCAATCGGGCGTGACCGTATTTGACAAGAGCTACGCTAACCCACGCATTTACGCAACGAATGTTGGCTACGAGCAGCAGCTCTTCGGCGATTACGCTGCGTACGCCGACTTCACACTTTCCAAGGGCGTTCACCTGACTCGATTCACCAATCCGAACTCGGGTACAGGATTCTTGTTGCCCACGTCGGGAGCGGATACGGTCACCTACACGGGTGTTCACGGCGTATTTCCCGACCTCGGGGATATCACGGACACGGTCAGCTCAGCGAAGTCGCTTTATCGCGGCGTGACCGTAGGCTTCCGCAAACGCATGAGCCATCGGTTTCTCTTCGACGCAAACTACACCTACTCCGTCGACAAGGATGACGACTCGAATGAGCGCGATCCTTTCACCTTCCGCTACGCGAATCTATTCGATCTGGCCGCGGAATACTCGGACTCCGACCGCGACGAGCGTCATCGTTTTAATTTCTACACTGTAGCGACGCTACCGTGGGGCATTGAAGGCAACGTTCGCATGCAGGCGCACTCCGCGCAGCCAATCACGGACAACGTGAATGGCGATGGTAGCGGGGCTCCTTGCAGCGAACAGAACTCGCGCACGCGGTTCGTCGTTTCCGGCACCGGTGTAGTGGATTGCGGCCGCAACCACCTCCGCAAAGACAATGCATTTTTCACCTTTGACTTCGGCGTATCGCGGCCGTTCCATGTTTCGGACCACCTGCGCATTATTCCGCGGCTCGAAATGTTCAACACCTTTAATAACGTGAACAACATCAATCCGTTGTCGTCACCGCAGCTTTTCGACTTCAATGGCTTCCTGCGCGTCGGAGTTGGCGATCCGCGCCAGGCGCAATTGTCAGTGCGACTGGAGTTTTAAGCCGGCTTAACAAACCGATCCACCAAAAGAGGAGCGCGAAAGCGCTCCCCTTTTGTTTTGTGGACTCGGCTGTCAAACTGAATTTATCCACACCACCATGGCCCAGAGAACCAATTCGCCGCTGAAAGCCGTGCTCTTCGATTGGGACGGCACGCTTCTAAACTCACATGCCGCGGATACAGCCGCTTATCTGGCCATGTTTCGTACGATGGGAATTCCGTGGGGACTGGCAGAACTCGAAAAACACTATTCGCCGAATTGGTATTTGGTCTATCGAGCGGCAAAGCTTCCCAAAGATCGCTGGGACGCCGCGGATCAAACCTGGCGTGAGAATTACGCGAGTCAAAAGCCGAAGCTCATCGCAGGAGCCCGCCTCGTACTTGCGCATGTCGGCGCGCGGCATCGACTTGGCCTTGTTACTAGCGGCGATCGCGATCGTGTGCACCGCCAATTAAAAGAATTTGAACTATGGGACACATTTGCTGCGCGCGTTTGCGCCGGTGACACCGAAGAGCGCAAGCCGCATCCTGCCCCTTTGCGGCTTGCGCTTAGGCGCATGAGGCTCAATCCTACAGAAACGGTTTATGTGGGAGATGCGCCGGAGGATCTTCAGATGGCCCGCAGCGCCGGCGTGCGAGCAGCAATCGCGGTCCTTGGTCCATTCCCCACTGAAAAGCGCTTGCGTGCGGCCAAGCCGGACGCACTTCTAGAGTCCATCCGTGAATTGCCAAAAGTGCTTGAACACTTTTTGTGAAATTTCTGTTTTGTCAGAGGTTCATTGTGGCTTGATCGCAGAAGCTGGAGATGCTGCGCTTGCAGGAATCGCCAGCGGCTTAAATTCCGTCCACTTGATTACAATGCGGATCGGAACGTCGCCATCCTGAAAATGCAACCGGTCGTCGGAGCGAGCATAGTTTGGAAACCAGTATTTTCCTTCCACATTTTCCCGATACGTTTCGAAATTCGAAAAAGGCAATTCCGGCGAATGGAAATCGCCTAAATCCGTCACAAATTTACCGTAGCTTTTCACAATCTCCAGATATTTGGTGTCTACCCAAACCACTCCTTCAAAGAGCGCGTTCGCTCTCTCAAGAAATTTCGGCTTCACTTGGAACAGGTAACAATCCACTTCATCCACAAGCTCTCTGCCCACAAACGTAATCGTGTATTTTTCGATTTGCGGCAGTGCGAGCGGATACCCCGGAACTTTCGAAAGCGAGTTTACATCTTCCGGTGAGAGTTTCACCGTTCGCAATGTCGAAGGGACGTCTGCCGACACCCGCTCATACATTTTTCCATCACTTGCTACAAGCGGCGTGCTCGTCACCACGAATTCGCCTATCGGATTTCCGTCTTGTCCGTATTCCGTAAGCCTGATTGTTTTTTTGTATCCATAATGAATGCGGGCTTTCGCGTACTCTTCTTCTTTTTCCGCAAAATGCTTGATGATCAGCGGTTGTGGCATGGTCGGCGGCGCTTCCGCCGTTGGCTGGTCGGAAGTTACACGTTTGACGTTATGCTCCGGTGGCGGCGGCGTCTGTGGTCCCTGTTTTTCTTGCGCGCGCGCTGCATCAGCGGCGAACAAAAGCGCCGCATTGAGCGCTAAATAAAAACCCGCTCTTCCAACCTTCTTACAAGCTCTTCTCAATTGTCCGTCTTCCTCATATCATTCAGATGCGAGGAGCCACAGAAACGCGGCCTGTAGGCTTCATTGGATCAGTCTATCGCAATTCACAACGCAGTCTCCTAGTTCAACAAGCACTTCTGCTACAATACGAAAGTTTGTGGCCAGCGAAAAACAAGCCAAAAGATATTTTGTCTCAGGCCTGGTACAGGGAGTAGGTTTTCGCTACTTCACGCAGGATGCCGCGGAGCGCCTGCGGCTCACAGGTTATGTGTGCAACCTGCGCGACGGCCGCGTGGAAGCTTACGCTATTGGCACAGAGGAGCAGCTTCTGCGATTTCTCGTGTCTTTGAAAAGAGGCCCGCGTGGCGCGATGGTCCATGGAGTCATCGAAGAATCCGCAAATGTTGACGAACAGTTCGCAAATGAATTCAGCGTCACGCACGATCACTAAGCAGGAGCCTTTCGAATGGATGATTTGAAAAAGTTGATCCGCGAAGTGCCGGATTACCCGAAGCCGGGAATTCTTTTTTACGACCTGACGACACTTCTCAAGGACAAGCAAGGCTTTCATTCCCTGATCGATCGTCTCTGCGATCACTACACCGGCCATACAATCGACCTTGTCGCAGGTATGGAAGCGCGCGGATTTATTTTTGCTCCTGCGCTTGCGTATCGTCTTGGCGCTGGTTTCGTTCCCGTGCGCAAACCGAAAAAGCTTCCCGCTAAGACGGTCAGTATGTCTTATTCACTCGAGTACGGCTCGGATTCGCTCGAAATTCACGAGGATGCCATCAAGCCCGGCCAACGCGTACTCATCTGTGACGACCTTCTCGCCACAGGCGGCACAGCGCTCGCAACGGCGAAGCTTATCGAAAAACTCGGTGGCAAAGTCGAGGGTGCGGCATTCGCCGTTGAACTCACATTCCTAAACGGCCGCAGCAAACTGCCGAATCTTGATGTTTTCTCGTTGATTCAATACGACAAGTGACAGCGTCAGCCTTTCGCATTGCGTGAAGGGGAACGCCGCTGGCGCACGGCTTCAAACAATACGACTCCCGCCGCGACGGAAACGTTCAAAGATTTCACCGGCCCGGTCGTCGGCAGTGACACCACAAAATCACAGCGCTTACGTGTCAGGTCGTGCAAGCCGCTCCCTTCACCCCCCATTACAATTCCGGTAGGCGTCGTGTAATCCACGTCTGAATAGCTCCGGTCTGCGCGCTCATCCAGTCCCACGAGCCAGTAGCCCATCTCTTTCAATTCTTCCATCGCGCGCACAAGATTCGTCACTTTGGCCACCGGCAAATGCGCCAGTGCACCGGCAGAAGCCCTCGCTACGGTGTCTGTCAGTCCTGCTGCGCGCCGCTCCGGGATCACCACGCCGTGCGCGCCTGCAGCCAGCGACGTTCGAATAATCGCACCTAAGTTGTGTGGATCCTCGACTCCATCCAGCAGCACAATCAAGCCCGGTTGACCCGCGTGCTTGTTCGCACTCGCAACAATATCTTCGAGCGACATCGCCGCCCGCACCGCAGCAACTGCCATGACTCCTTGATGGTCCCGCATGCCCGCGCTTCGGTCGAGCTGCGGCCGCTCTTCGAATCGCACCGGCACGCCGTTGCGTCGCGCAAGCTGCACAATTTCCTCAACTCGTGTGTCCTGCCGCCCCTTCGCAATCAATACATGCTCCAGTGGCCGCCCTGCCTCCAAGGCTTCGCGCACTGCGTGAATCCCCGTAATCTTGTCCATAAGCCCCACAGTGTACTGTTGCTTGTAGCCTGTGCAAAACCACGCAGCTTCGCCTCAAATGTTACAACGATGTGAACAACACAAGACTTGCATCTGACAAAAAACATGGCAACATATGCACCGAAAAAGGGTCCCAAGAAAAGTTGCCAGAACCGAGCACTTGATTGGCGCAAGTGCCGTGGAATTTTCGTGTGTGAGTTGCAGCGTGCCCAGCGACTCACACCATCCAGGAGGAACAATGGCAAGCGGCGCAATGGCTATTACGGCGGACGGAACCAGCGAAAAGGGGCTCGTAAGAGTAATCCTTGCTTCCGCCGTGGGGACGATGATCGAGTGGTATGACTTCTACATCTTCGGAAGCCTAGCCGCGACCTTGGCCCCGATACTCTACCCACCTGGGAATCAGAAATTTCAGTACATCGCCTATCTGGCAACATTTGCAATTGGGTTCATGGTCCGCCCTTTCGGGGCGTTGTTCTTCGGCCGTATCGGTGATTTGGTTGGACGGAAGTACGCGTTTCTCGTCACGCTCTCGATCATGGGTGGTGCCACTGCACTAATCGGCTTTTTGCCGACATTCGCAACTGCCGGTTGGTTTTCCCCGATTGCCCTTCTAGTCATACGTGTGCTGCAGGGTCTGGCCCTCGGCGGTGAGTACGGCGGCGCAACGGTGTACGTTGCAGAGCATGTTCCTGATGGGAAGCGCGGCTTCTACACCAGCTTCATCCAAATCACGGCGACACTGGGACTTTTCGCTTCACTTCTCGTGATCCTCGGCACACAACAGGCCATGACACCTGACACCTTCAAAGCATGGGGCTGGCGCGTTCCGTTTCTTGCTTCCATCATCCTAGTGACGATTTCACTTTACATCCGGCTAAAGATGAAAGAGTCCCCGATCTTTTCGCAGATCAAAGCCGCGGGAATGACTTCCGCGCAACCGCTGAAAGAAGCTTTCACAAAAGGGGAGAACTTGAAGCGAGTTGCCGTCTCATTGTTCGGCGCGACGGCCGGGCAGGGAGTAATCTGGTATACGGGCCAGTTTTATGTCCTTCTCGTTTTTCTCCAAACTATTCTGAAAATCAACACGAAGCTCTCAAGCATCATCGTGGCCTACGCCCTCTTGTTCGCAATGCCATTTTTCACTGTCTTTGGCGCGCTCTCGGACAAGATTGGCCGCAAGTGGCTGATGATGACCGCGTGCTTGTTAGCCGTCCTGACTTACCTGCCGATTTATCACGCAATGCAGAGAGCAGCTGGGAATAATGTTCAAACCCTCACTTCCGTCCGCGACAAAGTCACTAACGCTCCAAAACTTACGGCTCTGACCATCGACGAGTCAGGAAAACCTGTTCCGGCCAAGGAGCCATCCAACCCCAACGTGCCCAAGCTGGTCTTTCTCGTCTTCATCCAGGTGATCTATGTGTGCATGATTTATGGACCGATCGCCGCCTATCTCGTAGAAGCTTTCCCCGCGAAAATACGCTACACATCCCTGTCATTGCCCTACCACATTGGCAACGGTGTCTTTGGAGGCTTGGTGCCTCTTGTAGGTTTGTACGTTTGCGAGAGCACTCACAACATTTATGCAGGGCTGTACTACCCGATGACTGTGGCCGGCATTACGTTCGTCGTGGGAAGTTTGTTCCTCAAGGAAACGCACGGCCACAAAATCTGGGACGAAGTCAACAGCCCAAAATAGCCCAAACAAGCCGTCGCAAACTGACGGAACTTTCCGCCTGCACCTTCGTCTACTATCTAGATCGAGGTGCACACCATGCGCAAACTTACACTAGTAGTCTGCTTGCTCGCTTTCTCTTTCTCTCTCCAAAACTCAAGCGCGCAGGACGCCAAAGGACCGCTCACCGGCCGCTGGCTCGTGACCTCTGATTTCTACGGTACAACTCTCTATTTCAAACTTGAGCTCACGCAGCAGGGCGATAAGTTAACCGGAAATTTTGACGGAGACAAACTCGAAGGAACCATCACCGGCAACACAATTCATTTTCTGGCTAAAGACGAGCACGGCGGCTCGGAAGACACGAAGGCCACGGTTCACGGGAATTCCATGTCCGGTACCGTTATTCTTACTGACGGTGACAATCCGGGTCATCCGGAAACTCATGAATTCACAGCCACGCTCGTGCCTGCTCGTCCGACAGGCCCCCCAAAACGTCACGAATTCGTCCCCACCGCTTTCTATCGCCAGTTTTCGCCGTTCAACAAGCCGGTTCTGAACATCAATCCCGGCGACTCCGTCCACACAACAACGGTAGACGCAGGCGGCACCGACGAAAAGGGAGTAACACGAGTCCTCGGCGGGAATCCGGAAACTGGCCCGTTCTATGTAGAAACTGCAATTCCTGGCGATACACTCGTTGTGCATATCCTCAAACTTCGCCTCAATCGCGATTGGGCCATGAGCGACGACTACATCGTGGATCGCGGAATCGATCGCGACCTCGCCGTAAAAAGCAAAGACGATGGCAAGAACGTTCGCTGGCATCTCGACACTGCCAAAGGTATCGCCACTACAGAAAAACCCGGCGAACATCTCGCGCATTATTCTGTTCCACTACGGCCCATGCTCGGATGCGTCGCCACATCGCCCGGTCCCGCGCAAGCTCCGCCCGGCACCGGCGATTCCGGCCGTTACGGGGGCAACATGGACTTCAACGAAATCATCGAAGGCGCGACGGTTTATCTTCCTGTCAACAACCCTGGTGCGCTGTTTTATCTCGGTGATGGCCACGCAGCTCAAGGCGACGGTGAATTGAACGGCAACGCTCTTGAAACTTCCATGGATGTGGAATTCTCCGTGGACATCATTCCCGGAAAAAGTATCGGCTCGCCGCGCGTCGAATCCACAACGCACATCATGGTCGTCGGCCTTGCCGGTTCGCTCGATGAAGCTTTCCGTGAAGCAACGACAAACATGGCGCGCTGGCTCATGGACGACTACAAATTAACATCTTCCGAAGTAGCGCAAGTGTTGGGAACTGCCGCGGAATATAAAGTCGGTGAAGTCGCCGACCGCAATGCAGGAATGGTCTTGAAGATCAATAAAGATCGGCTGGCGGGCTTAACGCCAGCCGCAAAATAGGCACTCACTCAAAGGCCGAGCAAAATTCCAGAATCCGTTCTCGCGCTGTCTTCACAGGAATGATGAAGCCCGCGGCAGCAGCTTCATCGAGCAACAGAATCACGCGGTCCAGTTCGCCTTCTCCAGAACGGCCAGCAAGCGCCAGTCGCAAGGGATGAAACAGCTCGCGCCCCCGGATGTCCAACCTTTCTTTCAACCGCGTGATCACTTCGCTGAAACGTTCGCTCGTAAGCGGGACGCTATCCAACAGCAAAAGCGCAAGTTGCCGCAATACATCTCGCGCTGCGTAACGCGACATCACCACATGCGCTTCCATCGTCTGCAAAATCGTTCGCGCATCATATTGAAAAACAAGTCCAAGCAATTCAGCCAACTTTGCGCGCTCCCCAGCTTGGGGTCCCAACAGCGCCGCTGCCCGTGCGCACCAAGCCGATTGTTTTTCATTCAGTTCGCTGTTTTGCCATTTCCGTTCTTTTAGAACCGCGCTTACATCTTCAGCAGAAAATAAATTGAGAGGTTCCGGAAGTGGAGGGGAAGACTCGCCGTTTGGTAGGGAAAGTTCAGACACAATCAAAATTTAGCGCGTAACCAGAGTCGCTACAACATGCGATGCGATTGCTTCGCCGCGGCCGACTGCGTCCACGCCTTCGTTCGTCTTTGCTTTTAGATGAATCGTTTCAGTCGCCACGCCCAGCGATTTTGCCAGCGCTTCGCGCATCTTCGGAAAGTGCGGCCCGAGTTTCGGCCGTTCCAGAATCACAATGGCATCCACATGTTCAATCGCAAATTTCTTTTCGTCCAGCAACTTTCGGGCATGCTCCAGAAAGGTCAAACTGTTGGCGCCTTTCCATTTCGGATCGGTATCGGGAAAATGGGTACCGATATCTCCCAGTCCCGCCGCGCCCAGCAGCGCATCGACCAGGGCATGCGCCACAACGTCACCATCCGAATGCCCCACAGGGCCTTTGTCGAACGGCAGCTCGATTCCGCCCACAATTAATTTTCTGCCTGTTTCGAGCCGGTGCAAATCGTATCCAATCCCCACGCGCATGCTCATACCCGATGAGCCTTCTCGCGTTCGAGATAAAAATTCGCCAATTCCATGTCCGCGGGTTTCGTTATTTTGATATTCCGCTCCGAACCCAGCACGACGTGCACTTCCTGTCCTAGCCGTTCCACAAGTCCCGCTTCATCCGAAGCGTTCACTCCATCCGCTTCCGCGCGCGCAAAGGCTTCTTTCAAAATATCCGTTCGAAATGCTTGCGGTGTCTGCGCCAGCACCACTCGCTCTCTCGGAACGGTCATCGTGATCAACGCCACGTCTTCCGGCAGGCTCGCACGCTTCACTTCTTTCACGGTATCCATCGCTGGAATTCCCAAAATCGCCGCGCCGCAGCTTCGCGCTTCTTCAATTACTCGTGCGATCTGTTCGCGTGTCACAAACGGCCGCACCGCATCGTGCACCAGGATAATTTCGGTACCGTCCGCGACCTGTTTCAGGGCCGCTGCCACCGACTCCTGCCGCGTGTCTCCGCCCTTCACCACACGCAACGGCTGCCGGAACTTTTCCCCGCGCAGCTTCTCTTCCAACCGTGCAACTTCTTCCGCGCGCGTCGCGACAATAATTTCCGTCACCAGTTCACAGGAAGCAAGTTTTCTCAAGCTGTGCACCAGAATCGGTGCGCCATCCAGCTCCAAAAATTGTTTCGGAGTTTCCGCGCCCATGCGCGTGCCGAGTCCCGCTGCGGGCAATATCGCTGTTATTTTGCTCATGAAAGTGTTGCTCACAGGCGGCACTACCGGCCGCCTGCAAACAAGAAAGTGTACCTTAACGTAGAGCTATGGGAAAACTCGCCTGCCACCAAAGGAGGAAATAGCCTGAAGAAGCTCTTCTAGCTCGTTTCTTGATCTTCACGTTTTGGACCGCGTTCAACGGTGTGCGTATCAGCAACGCGGCCGCCATTTTCAGAACGTCCCGCCGCCGCTGCTTGCCTCGCTATCGGCGCCGCCGCTTCACCGCGTTCTTCCATCCGTCCGAAAATCATTTTTCCAGCGGGAGTTTGGTGAACCGACGTCACTGTAATGTCCACATTCTTATTCATAAAACGCCGCGCGCCATCCACGACGACCATCGTTCCATCTTCGAGATACGCAACGCCCTGATTCGCCTCTTTCCCTTCGCGCAGAATAAAAACACGCATCGGCTCCCCCGGCAGCACCGCCGGACGCAATGCGTTTGCAAGCTGATTCACGTTCAACACCGCAATCCCCTGCACGCTGGCTACTTTGTTCAGGTTGAAATCGTTGGTGATGATCTTCGCGCCAGTCTTCTTCGCCAGTTCCACGAGCTTGCGGTCCACTTCTCCTTCCGGCGCGTCATCTTCTTCCAGCACCAGAACCTTCAACTGGGGAATCTTCTGAATTCGCTGCAACACTTCCAGCCCGCGCCGGCCCCGCTGCCGTCGCAAAGTATCGGACGAATCCGCTATCTGCTGCAGTTCATGCAGCACAAATCGCGGCACCTGCAGCGGTCCATCCAGAAATTGAGCCTCACAAATATCCGCGATTCGCCCGTCAATCAAAACGCTCGTGTCGAGCAACTTCGCGCTCGAATCCCCTTCCAATGCACGCGCCGCTTCCTCTTGAATGTCTTTGTTTGCACGCAACGGCCACTCGCGCCCCCTGGACGCTCCCAAGAAAAGTCCTAGATAACCGAATCCCACAAGCAAACTGCATTCGAGAAAAGACTTTGTCGACTCGCGTTCGGCTGTGCGTGAAATGATTAGGGTCACAAGGAGCGCCGCGAAAATTCCCAAAACGGTTCCCACCGCGCCACCTATGAGTCGGCCTATTTCTATTTGGCGCATTTGTAATTCGGCCAGCATCAGCAACAGCGCAGCAGCAAAGCCAGATCCAACAGCAACCCATCGGCTCAATCCAAACGGCTGCCAAGCTCCCGCCAGCGCCGCAATGCACACGACAAGCGCAGCCCGTCCCAGCCAGGCGCTGGCCACACTCCTAGCACTCACAATCGATTCTATTTTATTTTGTTTCGGCGCTGATGAATTCGCCGAAGATGATGCCGTAGAAAGCGCCACTTCAGTCTTGGTCCGGCTCATACGACCTCACAGCATCACGATCACTGCAAAATCGAACAGCCACCCGCCGAAGGGACTGGCGCTGCATCTCGGCAGGTAATCCAAAAAAGCGAACGCAACCTGTATATACCTTCTACTTTTGCTACGTCAAGGAAGGATCGACCGGTGGCCGCGCAGAACAGTTTTGGAGTTTTGACGAAGTGACGTCTTAGCCGACGTAAAAGCGCGGGACGCGAGCGCTCACCGCGCACAACAAATCAGAAGTCACAGTGCCAATCGCTCGTGCAACGCGATTCGCGGGCAAAATCTCATTTCCATCCGTTCCGTAAATCGTCACCGCATCGCCGATTGCGGCATCCAGCACATCCGTCACATCCACCATTGTCACGTCCATCGAAACAATTCCCACGATTGGCGCGAGCCTTCCCCGCACCAGCACACTTCCCTTATCCCCCAGTGAGCGATGAATGCCATCACCATAACCCGCCGCCAGCACCGCTATCTTCGACGGCCGAGATGTCACAAATTTCGCGTCGTAACCAACGCCTTGCCCTGCCGGAACGTTCCGCAAGCTGATAATCCGCGACCGCAAACTCATCACAGGCTTCAGCGGCAATTTCCGTTCCGATTCCTGGCGCAATTCCGCGGGCTCGTAACCCGGATGATAGCCGTACAAAATTGCGCCAGGGCGCACCATGTCCGCCCAGGTCTCCGGCCTCGACGCAATCGCCGCGCTATTGGCCAAGTGCACGATTCCGGGATCAATTCCCAATTTCTTCAAGCGCTCGATCGCCGCGTAAAATTTCCCTTCTTGCTCTTGCGTTTGCCGCCCAACCGCAGAATTCAGAAAAACTCCCGACGACGCAAAATGTGTAAAGACTCCGCCCAGTTTCAAATGCCTGCACTTTGCGAGTTGCTGAGTGAAACATTCCATCGATTCCGGTGCAATTCCGAGCCGGTTCATTCCCGAGTCAATTTTCAGGTGAAATGTCACAGATTTGCGCTTTGCATGCTTCGCGGCAGCACGGTTCAGATCCGCGAGTTGCTCGCAACGATGAATCACTGGCGTCAAGTCATGTTTTAAAAGATGCGGCTCTTCCCCAGCTACAAAGCTCGTCAGAATCAGGACCGGTTTTTTCACGCCCGCTTTGCGTACGGCAATTCCTTCTTCCGTGCACGTCACGCCAAACCAGTCCGCGCCAAATTTTTCCAGCGCTTTCGCCACTTGCGGCCCGCCGTGTCCGTAACCATTGCCTTTTACAATACACAGTACCTTGCGGGGAGCCTTGCGCTTCTCGCCCACCGGATTCACGAACGACCGTATTGCATGCAGGTTAAATTTTAGCGCGTCGAGCGAAACCTCCGCCCACACTGGCCTGCGTTCAAAATCAATTTTCGATTTCTTCGTCATTCGAATTCCACGAGCCTTCAATTTTACGCCATCCGCGCACATCGGACCGCCCGGCCAGAACTCTGCCGCGAGAAAGACAACAGTTGAGAGTGCACGCTCAAGACCGCTGGGAGGGGAATCGCGGCGCATTAACCTATTTAGAGTAACGTCTTAAATTGCTATCAGTTACAGCCACATTGGATGGCCTGCCCTAGACGGACATTCTCATTTATTCGCCAATCGGCGTGGCCGCACTGCCGCGCTGTGGCTTTCTTTACATGTCATCCGGCGCGAATTGCGAGAACGCATCCGGAGCCGCTTCTTCAAACCGCGTCAGTCTGCTGCGGAACACGAATTTGACTTTGTCCGTCGGCCCGTTACGCTGCTTCGCAATCACAATCTCCGCCTGGTCGCGTTCTTCCGGCGAAAGATCCATCTTCCCCCAGTTCGGTCTGTAGATAAACATCACCACGTCCGCATCCTGCTCGATCGCGCCCGATTCGCGCAAGTCGGAAAGTTGCGGTCCGCGCTCTTCGCGTTCCGGCGCGCGAGTCAGCTGGCTCAAGACTAGCACGGGAATTTGCAACTCTTTTGCCAGCCCCTTCAATCCACGCGAAATGCTCGCAACTTCTTCCTGCCGGCTGTTGAAACGTCCGCGCGCCGTGATCAACTGCAGATAATCAACAATCAGCAGTGAAAGCCCTTTGTCGCGCTTCAATCGCCGTGCCTTCGCGCCGATCTCCAGCACGCTCGTTGAACCAGCATCGTCAATCCATAGCGGCGCTGACGAAATCGTTCCCAGCGCCTCCGTCATTCGGCGCCAATCTTCCCGGTTCAAATGTCCTGAACGAAACTTGTGCGCGTCCACCGACGCTACCGACGCCACCAAGCGCTGCAGTAGCGATTCTTTCGACATTTCCAGGCTGAACAGCGCCACCGGCATTCCTGCGCGAATCGAGATATTTTCCGCAAGGTTCAGCGCCAGCGCTGTCTTTCCCTGCGAAGGCCGCGCCGCCAGAATCAGCAACTCCGAATTCTGCAAACCGCTCAGCAGCTTGTCGAGCTCCGCATATCCGGTCGAAATTCCGGTAATGCTTTTGCCTTCGCGGAAAATTCTCTCGAGCCGCTCGAAATTGTCGCGAACAATGTCCTTTACCGGAATCAATCCGGCTTTCACACGATCTTCCGCCAGCGCGAAAATCGAAGACTCCGCGCTATCCAGGATCATGTCTGCGCCGTCTTCTCCTTCGAGCGCTCTCTGTTGAATATTGTGCGTCGCGTGAATCAGATTCCGGAGCAGCGCCTTTTCTTTCACGATGCGCGCGTAATGCTCCACGTTCGAAACACGCGGCATTCCATCCGCCAGCGCCGACAAATACGGCGCACCACCCGAAGCTTCCAACTCCCCGCGGCGATGCAGCTCTTCCGTCAGGGTCACCAAATCAATCGCCTGCTGGCTCTCGCCCAGCGCAATCATCTGCACGAACACGCGCCGGTGCTGCTCCAAAAAGAAATCTTCTGGCCGCACATTCTCAATCGCCGTGTTCAGCGCGTGGTTATCCAGCAGAATCGCGCCCAAAATCGAGCGTTCCGCGTCCAGATTGCTCGGCAGGGGCCGTTCCAGTGTCGTGTCTATAGCCATTCTTAACCTAAATCAGTTCGCCTTTTCTTCGCTTTATAGCATGCTGCTTCGTCCGGCGCAATGCCCTTGCGTCAGTTTCATCCGCGCCAACTTTTCGCGTGGAAATTATTTCTTGCAGTGTGCCTCTACGCCGCTTCGCCGTCAATCCGCTTCGCTTGTGAATAATTCGGAAATCTCTGCAAAACTTTTCGGCGCTGGCTTGTGGCAACATAGGCGCTGCATTTTTCCTTTAATCCGAGGTGCTCTCGATGAACCGCAGGCGTTTCCGAAACAAAATTTTGTTCTCTGTTCTTTTGCTTCTTCTTGCCGCTGCTCCCAACATTAGCGCCCAATCCTCAGCCGCAACAGCCATTGTACGGAACAGTCCGTCTTCTTACGTCGCCGGTCGCGATCATGCACGCGCAATCGCCAAAGAGTGGCTTGGCCGAGGCATTCCCGGTTTTTCCGTTACAGTCGCACGTGACGGCGAAATTATCTATTCCGAAGGCTTCGGTTACGCCGACGTCGAACAGAAAGTCGCTGCCTGGCCCACTACAAAATTTCGCATCGGCAGCGTCTCCAAACCTCTCACTGCCGTCGCCCTCGTTAAGCTAGTCGAACAGGGCAAGCTCGATCTCGACGTACCAATTCAGAAATATGTGCCAACCTTTCCTGACAAAGGCGACGTCATCACTGCGCGCATGCTGGCTGGCCACCTCGCCGGCATTCGGCACTATAACGGAGACGAATTTTTCATTCAGAAACACTATGAGACTGTTCTCGATGGCCTCGCGATTTTTCAGAACGATCCACTCGCTTCTCCACCCGGAACCAAATTCAACTATTCAAGTTACGGGTTCAATCTGCTGAGTGCTGCGATCGAAAAAGCCTGTGGCGAAGACTTTCTTTCTTGTATGCACGAACTTGTGTTTACTCCGCTCGGCCTGCGCTCCACCATTGAAGATCAGCCATCCGAAATCATTGAGCAGCGCTCCCGCTTCTACGATCATCCGAAGGACAAGCCCCTGCAAAACGCCCTTTACGTCGACAACAGCTACAAATGGGCTGGCGGAGGTTTTCTCTCTAGCACAGAAGACCTTGTGCGCTTTGGTTCCGCGCTTCTGCAACCCGGCTACCTGAAAAAGGAAACCCTCGCGTTGCTTTTTACTTCGCAGAAAACCAGATCAGGCGAGGAGACCGGCTACGGCATGGGTTTTTCGGTCGGCAAATCAAAGAGCGGCCAGAAAATCTACCAACACAGCGGCGGCTCTGTCGGAGGCACGTCACAACTGATCATTTATCCGGACCAGCGCGTAGTCATTGCAATGATTTGCAACTACAGCACGAACGGCGAGAGTTGGAAATTCGATGAGGTGCAATCCGTCGCCGAAGCGTTTGAAAACAAATAGGGGCGCAGCATGCCGCGCCCCTATTTGAGAATAACGTGAATCTCAGGGAAATTTCTTCTCTTACGCTTCCTTCTCGACCGTCACCTTGATGTGCGCCGTCACGTCGCGAAACACCTTGATCGTCACGTCGTGCTCGCCAATCGTCTTGATCGGCTCGGCAAGCTGCACCTGGCGCTTGTCAATCTTGAATCCCTGGGCCGCCAGCGCCTCGGAAATGTCTCCTGACGTTACCGATCCAAACATCTGATCGTTCTCGCCGGTCTTCCGCTTGAAGCTCACCGAAACGCCTGAAAGCAAATCGGCTTGTTTTTTTGCAGCTTCAAGTTCTGTCGCAGTCTTTTTCGCCAGCGAAGTGCGAATCCGCTCCAGCGCCTTCATGTTTCCGGCCGTCGCTTCAATCGCCAGACTTCGCGGCAACAAATAGTTCCGCGCGTATCCCGGCTTCACTGTCACCACGTCGCCGCGGTGCCCCAACTTATCGATGTCTTCCTGAAGAATAATCTGCATCCTCGTATCCCTTCGTTCTGAATTCTTTTTCCGCTGCGCTTAGCTCTTGTGAGCTTCCACTACTTTTGGCGCAGTCGAGCCCGCCGCGCTGCCCGCAAACGGCAGCAAAGCGATGTTGCGCGCCCGCTTAATCGCCACGCCCAGCCAACGCTGGTGTCGTGCGCAAACGCCCGTCATGCGGCGCGGCAGAATCTTTCCGCGTTCCTGCACGAACTGCGACAGGATGTCCGCGCGTTTGTAATCGATCAGGTCCATCTTTTCCACGCAGAACTTGCAAACCTTCTTCTTGCGGAAATATTGGCGCTTTCCGCGGCGTGGTCCTCCGGGACCTCCGCCTGGTCCGCCTTCGCGGCGCGGACCGCCTTCACGTCCACCTTCACGGCGTGGTCCACCGTGTCCACCCTGTCCGCCGCCATGCCCACCGTGGCTCGGTGCTCCGCCTTCCGCGCGTGGCGCTTCGGCTGGAGCTGCCTGCCCTTGCTTCTGTTCCTCTGCCATCTCGTTCATCCTTTCAACAATTTCTCAAATTCGTTTTTTGTTTCGCGCTGGAAGCGTTCACTTAGCTCGCCGCCGCTTGCGGTTCCGGAACTGCTGCTGCCGGTGCTGGAGTTGCCGCCGGACGACGCGGCCGCCGTGCCGCGCGCTTCTCTCTCTTCTCGCTCAGTTTCTTTTGCCGCTTCAAATCTTCGTCCAGACGAATCGTCAGGTACTTGATCACCGAATCCTGCACGTGCAGCCGGCGCTCAAGCTCCGCGATGAGCTCGCCATGCGTCGTGCGAATCTGGTGGTAGTAATACATGCCTTCGCGATGCTTGGCTACGCGATACGCCAGCTTCCGCGTTCCCCAATGCTCGGACTTCTCGATCTTCCCGCCCTTTTCCGTGCAGGCGTGCTCGATCGAGTGAATCACCTTCTTAATCTCGTCTTCCGGCGTCGCGGGACGCGCAATAAAAATCAAATCGTACAGACGCTCTTCCATGGTTGCCTCGTTTCTCTTCCTAATCCGGCTCCGCTTCCGCAGCAGCCGCGAATCTTTATTTCCCGGCGTCGTCTTCCTTCGAAATCTCCGCCCGCCGGTTGAACTTGTTCATCGCCGCATCGATTCCGTCCGTTAACAGCAACTCCACGGCATCGCCCGCTTGCGCCACTTCTTCCGCCGCAACTTCCAGCTCCGCTTTCTTCATCGGTCGCAGAACATATTCTTTTCTGCTGCCCAGCGGATGCTCTGGCCCACAACCCAATCGCAGTCTTGCAAATTTCTGCGTGCCGATGGAGCCAATCACCGATTTCGCTCCGTTGTGGCTGCCGGCGCTTCCATCCGGCGCGAGCCGGATGATGCCCCACGGCAATTGCACTTCATCCCACAGGACGAGCAAATCGTCCGGCGTCAGTTCGTACTTTCCCAGCAGTTCCCGCACCGACACGCCGCTCAGGTTCATGTACGTTTGCGGCTTTGCCAGCAGCACTTCCTGCCCTGCCAGCTTGCCTCGCCCGACCAGTGCCTTGCCTTCCGGCCGCTCGACTCGAATCCCTCCGCGGTTCGCCAACTCATCCACCGCGAGGAATCCCAGGTTATGCGGCGTCCACTGATACTCCGGGTCTGGATTTCCAAGCCCAACAATGAGCCACATAACTCTCGTTTCGTCGCGAGAAACTTACTTCTTCTTCTCCTGCTTCTCGGCCTCGGCTCCCTCTTCGCCTTCCACTTCCTTCTTGCCCTTCTTGATGACTTCCGGTTCAGCCGGCACTGCACCCTCTGTTGCTACGACTTCCGCGGGCTTCTCTTCTTCCACACGCAGGGCAACCACGTGTGCAATCACACGCTCAGCTTCGGTCACCAGTTTCATCTTCGTGGTATCCATCTGAATGTCGCTGGCACGAAGCGCCATGCCAATCATCAGGTTCGTCACATCAAGACGAAACTCTGTCGGGATTTCCCCCGGCAAGCACTCGATTTCCACTTCACGAGTGACTGTCTCAAAAACGCCGCCTTGCACTTTCACGCCCTGCGCTTCACCAAACGTATGTACCGGGACCTTTACGCGCATACGAACGTCCATCGCCACGCGCAGCAGGTCCACGTGCAGCAAATTTCCCGTCACCGGGTCCACTTGCCAATCCTTCACGATCGCTGGCTGTTCTTTTCCGCCGAGCGCCACCTGAAACAATGTGTTGTGGCCCGAGGCCGACCGCAAAATCTGTCCCACCTGCTTGGCGCTGACTGCGAGCGACAATGCATCGCCTTTCGCGCCATACAGTACCGCGGGAACCTTTCCGGTTACGCGTAACCGCCGCGCTTCATTCTTGCCGCGCGAGTCGCGCGGCGCTGCTTCCACTACAATCTTCTCTGCCATTGCCTTCTTCCCTTCCCTGAATTCCTGCTCAAATCTTTTCACTTACTTCAGATAAACAACTCGCTAATCGAAGTCTCTTCGTGAATCGAACGAATCCCGCGCGCCAATAAATCCGCAACGCTCAAAACTTTAATTTTCCCCATCTTCACGCCCGCTTCGGATAGCGGCACCGAATCCGTCGCGATTACTTCCGCAATTTGCGATTTCGCAATTCGTTCCACCGCTGGCCCGGAAAGCACGGCATGCGTACAAGCTGCGTAAACAGCCGTTGAGCCTTCCTTGATCAGCGCTTCCGCGGTCTTCACCAGCGTTCCAGCCGTATCAATGATGTCGTCCACAATCAGTGTCGTGCGTCCGCGCACTTCTCCGATCAGGTGCATCACTTCGCTTACGTCCACGTCTACGCGACGTTTATCTACGATCGCCAACGGCGCGTCGAGCTTCTTGGCAAAAAACCGCGCTCGCTCCACGCCACCAGCATCCGGCGAAACCACCGTCACGTTCGGCAAATTCTTATGCCGGAAGTAATCCACCAGCACCGGCGACGCATACAAATGATCCACGGGCACGTCGAAATAGCCCTGAATCTGCGGCGCATGCAAATCTAAAGTCAGCGCCCGGCTCGCTCCTGCTGTTTCCAGCAAGTCCGCCACCAGCTTCGCCGAGATCGGAACCCGCGGCTTATCTTTGCGGTCCTGCCTTGCGTAGCAGTAGTACGGCAGCACCGCTGTAATCCGCCATGCTGATGCGCGCTTGAACGCGTCAATCATCAACAGCAATTCCAGCAGATGGTTGTCCACCGGAGCGTGGCACGGCTGCACAACAAAAACGTCCGCTCCGCGCACGTTCTCCGAAATCTGAAAGTAAATCTCTCCGTCGCTGAATCGCCCCAGCACAGACTTGCCCAGCGGCACGTCCAAATGCTTGCAGATGGATTCCGCCAGCGCCGGATTCGCGGTCCCTGAAAAAATCTTAAATCGCTCGTCGTTCACAGATGTGCTCTCGTCGCGATTAGCGAAAATTTTTTCTCTCATCCGGCGCTCTCTGCCAAAAGCAACCGGCCAAAAGACACACTGGCCCGTTTACTGAAAACTGACGACTGATTACTAATGACCTTGTTTTGCTGAGTCGCTGCGGTTTATGACCTGTGCGCACCCTTAGCGGAGCGCCCATGCGTCAGACGAACATACTTCGCGCGAGGAAGTGTCTCGCAAACGAACGTCTCGTCGTGAGTAAACCCTACAGCGGCTCGGCGCGCCTTTGCTGGGCTCGGGAAAACTCCAATCACCGCCGAACCGCTACCCGCCAACAAGGCTTCTGTTGCCCCTTTTTGAAGCAATTCCTGCTTAATTTGATTAAGCCGGGGATAATGCTGAAAAACGGCGCCTTCGAAATCGTTCAAAAGGCCGGTTCCCTGCAAGCTCCAAGACAAGGCACAGAACTTCCAAAGTTTAGAGTTATCTTGCGATTTTGTCAATTCCGGAGCATTCAGCCAGCGATAAGCATCCGGCGTTGGAACGTGAATATCTGCGGGCGAAACAATCAAAATGCTCCTCGTTTCAATGTCAGGCAGAGGGTAAATCTCGTCTCCGCGCCCAATCCCCAGTGCCCGGCCGCCTTGCAAAAAGAATGGCACGTCCGCTCCAAGTGACGCGCCAATCGCCATCAACCGCTCTGCTTCGATCTTTTTCCCGGTCAATCGCAGATACCCAATCATCGCCGCGGCCGCATCGCTCGATCCTCCGCCAAGCCCGCGTCCCGCCGGTATCTTCTTCTTCAGTTCAATCTCAATCCCATCTGCGTCCTTCAGCTCCTGTTGCAGCGCCTGCACTGCGCGATACACCAGATTCTTTTCCACTGGCTCTCCAGAGAGCACAGCATTTCCAACCACGTGCAAAACAATTCCAGGCTTTTTCGCACGCTTTAATTTCAAATCATCATGCAGGGAAACGGTTTGAAAAATCGTCCGCAGCTCATGATAGCCGTCTGGACGTTTACCCAAAATTTCTAGTCGCAGATTTATCTTCGCAAAGGCTGGTATCAAAACTTCTTGCATCGCACTTACTTCGGCTGCGCGGCGTTTGGTGTCGCTTTCTGCGCTACGCGATGCTTCGATTGATTGACCTTCTTTTCCACTTCCGCAATTTTGTCGTTCTCAACATCCGCAGGCAAGACGCGGCGCCATTCTTCGAGTGATTTATCCCACTGCATAGCGGCCATCTCCATGCGGCCCAGTTTTGCGTACACATCACCAAGATGTGAATGAATCGTCGGATCGTGGCTTTCGCGTTCCACTGCTTTGCGGAGCGTAACCTCCGCTTCCGTATACTTTCCCTGCTTGTAATAAATCCAACCGAGGCTGTCCAGATACGCCCCGTTGTACGCATCCTCGGCCAGCGCCTTCTTCACCATCGTTTCCGCTTCATCCAAACGAATTCCCAAATCGCCCAGCATATATCCGTAATAGTTCAGCGCCGCCGCGTTCTGTGGGTCTACTGCCAGCACTTTCTTGAACTCCACTTCCGCGCGATCGTAAAACTTCTGCCGCTCGTAAATCGCGCCAAGCAAAAACCAGGTCATTTCGTTTTCGCGTGGAGCTCCCGGCAATGCTTCCGCCGTTCGCGCAGACTGTTCCGCTTCCTTATACTTCCGCGCACGCTCATAAACTTGCGCGATGTTCAAATATACGTCGCGGTCGCCATCCGTTCCCTTCAATTGCGGCTTCAGCAGAGCCAGCGCTTCTTCTGTATGCGCCTCTTCGCCCAACAGCAATGCATAGCTGCTCTTGATCGAACTATCGGCCGGATATTTCGCCAGCGCTTCCTTGCCCGTTTGCAGCGCTTTCGGCAAATCCTTCGCCGAACGATAAGTTTCCATCAACAGCAACCGCGCGCGCCGATCTTCGTCCTCGCCAAGGTGGCCGAGTTCTCCGTATGTATTTACTGCTGCCTGATAATTTTCCGTCTCGCTATAGAGCTTTCCCAGCTGCTGATACAACACGGCAAGGTTTCGCCGCCGCGTCGGCAGCATTTCTGATTGCCCCTTCACGCCCCTCACCGCGTCGCTCAACACTTGAATCGCGTCTTCGCTTCTGCCCTGCGTCTGGTACAACATCGCTTCGTTGTACATCACGTCCAGACTGTCCGGCAGGTATTGCCGCGCCTTCGTCAGCGTCTCCTCGGCTTTATCCAGTTGATGCATTTCGCGATAAATCTTCGCGAGATGTAAATACACGTCTGCATCATCCGGCATCAAGTCTTCCAGCCGTTGATAAACCTTCAATGCCTCAGGATATTTTTCTTCCGCAAGCAGCGTCTGCCCCAACCCTCGTTGGTGGCTCAGCTCGCTCGGGTCCAACTCCGTCGCTTTCCGGTAAGCCGCTTCCGCCTTCGCCAAGTCCTTCGTTTGCGTGTACGCATCGCCCAGCAAGTCCAGCAATGTCGGCGAGGATGTTTTTCCGGTAACGCTTTCCAGCAACGCCACCGCTTCCGATGATTTCCCCTGGTCCAGCAAAAGTTGCGTCAGCTGCTCCACCCCAGCTTCGTTGTCCGGCTCGTTCTTCAAAATTCCTCGCAGAACCCCTTCCGCTTGCTCGTGCTTGTTTTGCAAACGATAAAGCCGTGCCAGCCACAACGCCGATTCCGTATCCGCCGGGTCCAAACGGACAACTTCTCTAAACTGTTCTACAGCACGGGTCACCGCTTCCGATTGTCCGTTGCCGTTCGCCTCGCCCAAACTCCGCAAGTAAATATGTCCCAGCAGTCTCCGCGTCTGCACGTCATTTGGATCGCGCTTCAACAATCCTTGCGCTTCACTCTCCGCTTCGCGAACGCGGTTTGCTTTCCAATACATTTCCGCTAGCCGCTCGCCAATCACCGGCGATTTTGGGTCCAGCGCATAAGCTTTTTTGTAATATTCAATCGCCTGTGTCGCGTACTCGCTGCGGCTCGTTGCTTCGAACTGCTGCTCTGCGATGTGCCCCATCGTGTAATTAAAATAGGCATCCGCCCGCGAACCGGCTGTCGCTCGCGTCTCGCCGCTGCTCTGCGTCGAGCTTTCCGGCGCAGCTTGCGCTTGCCCCGCCGTCGCAAACGCCTGCGCACTGGCCGTTCGCACCAATCCCGCCGATGCAAAAAATGCCGCGCCGACAGTCAAAACCGCTCTCTTCTGTTTGAGTTCCATATCGTCCCTGAATTAAAAATTATCCCATGCGCCACAAACCCGGTCAAAAGACAAAAGCCTGCTTATTTCCAACGGTTTCAGCGCAAACGATTAGATGTGTCTCTTTGCGAAAGCGTTGGAAAAGCATTTGACATCATTCTATATTTCCGCAATAATCGAAATATGAAGAGAGTTGACGCGCTTGTCGTTACACGCACTGCAGACCGATTTTCTGCTCTTGGTGCCGAACCGCGGTTGCAAATCATGCGTTCGCTTCTCGCCTCTCATCCCGGCGGAATGATCGCCGGCGAAGTGCAGGACGAGCTCGATATTCCCGCGTCCACGCTCTCCCACCACCTTGAAAAACTAAAACAAGTTGGCCTTGTAAACGTGAAGCGCGAAGGAACGTTTCTTTGGTATTCCGCAAACACGGACGCACTCCGCGAGGTCCTCGGCTTCCTCTATGAAGAATGCTGCACGCGCAGTCGCGCCGTCGCCCCCGAAGAGATTGTTCAGATTTCGAAGTAAGGAAAGGAGAGGTCATGAGCGAGTCGAATCTCTCGGAAGTCGTAAAACAAAAATACGCAGCCGCCGCAAAGCAAGTCGTCGCAGGCGGAACAGCCACGTGCGGTGGCGGAGCCGAACTCAGCTGCTGCGACCCCATCACGAAAAATCTCTACGACACTTCCCAAACTTCCGCTCTTCCCAAGGAAGCCGTCGCCGCTTCTCTTGGTTGTGGCAATCCTACTGCTCTCGCGCAACTCCAACCCGGCGAAACCGTCCTCGACCTCGGCTCTGGCGGCGGCATTGATGTTCTCCTCTCCGCAAAGCGTGTCGGCCCAACCGGCAAAGCCTATGGTCTCGACATGACCGACGAAATGCTTTCGCTAGCCCGCGAAAATCAGAAAAAGTCTGGCGCCGAAAATGTCGAATTCTTAAAAGGAGCCATCGAAAATATTCCCCTGCCAGAAAATTCTGTCGACGTCATCATCTCCAACTGTGTCATCAATCTCTCCGGCGACAAAGACCGCGTCCTCCGCGAAGCCTTCCGTGTCTTGAAACCAGGCGGCCGCTTCGCTATCTCTGACATCGTCGTTCGCGGCGAAGTTCCAGCCGACATTCGCAAAAGCGTCGAGCTCTGGGTCGGCTGCGTCGCCGGCGCTCTCGAGGAATTCGACTATCGCGACAAGCTCTTCAACGCAGGCTTCGAATCCATTGATATCGAACCCACGCGAATCTACAAAGTTGAAGAAGCCCGCGACTTCCTCGCAGCTTCCGGTCTCGACGTCGACAAAGTGGCCCCCCTCATTGAAGGAAAATTCATGAGCGCCTTCGTTCGCGCCTCTAAGCCACATCCCAAAACAGCATGCTGCGGTCCTTCTTGCTGCGCTTCCAAAGGATGAAGCAATGCAAGGCCACTACAATGTTTTGTTTCTCTGCACAGGTAACTCCGCTCGTTCAATCATGGCCGAAGCCATCCTCAATCAAAAAGGCAAACTGAATTTTACCGCCTTCAGCGCTGGCAGCCATCCGACGGGCCGTGTAAATCCCGGCGCATTAAAAGCCCTCGAACAAGCGAGACTGCAAACTGGAGGCTATCGCAGTAAAAGCTGGGATGAATTCGCGAGCCCCGGCGCGCCAAAAATGGACTTTGTTTTCACCGTTTGCGATAACGCTGCAAACGAAGTCTGTCCCATCTGGCCCGGCCAGCCGATGACCGCACATTGGGGCGTTCCTGATCCCGCAGCCGTTGCCGGAACTCCGGAACAAATCGAAAGAGCATTCCGCGATGCTTTCGTTGCACTCGATCGCCGCATCGGCCTTTTTCTTTCTCTGCCACTCGCAAGTCTCGATGCGATGGCAATCAAGAAAGAAATAACCCAGATCGGCAAACAGTGACGATGCCGCTCAGCCGCCGCTTGGCATCAGAATTTCTTGGTACCGCTTTTCTGCTTACTGCAATCGTCGGCTCAGGCATCATGGGTGAGCGTCTCGCAAACGGAAACTTCGCTATCGCCTTGCTCGCAAACTCCATTGCAACGGGCGCCGCACTCGTTGCCCTCATTCTCGCTCTTAGTTCCATCTCCGGCGCGCACTTCAATCCAGTTGTCAGCTTCGCTTCAGCTTTCCAAGGCACTCTGCGTTGGAGCGACGTTCCTTTATATGTGGCCGTACAAATAGCGGGAGCGACGCTTGGTGTTCTAGCCGCTCATCTCATGTTTGGCTTGCCCGCGTTTTTCGTTTCACAACATGCGCGAAGCGGTCACGCGCAAATTTTCAGTGAGGGCATCGCAACATTCGGCCTGCTCCTTACCATCGCCTGTTGCAGCAAATTCCATTCTTCCGCGACGCCCTACGCCGTCGGGGCATATATCACAGGCGCCTACTGGTTCACTTCCTCTACTTCGTTCGCCAATCCCGCAGTGACCCTGGCGCGCTCGCTTTCCAACACCTTCGCAGGCATTCGCCCTGATGACGTACCCGGATTCCTGCTCGGCCAAGCCACAGGCTTGGTCATCGCCGTCCTCTTCAGCCGTTGGCTGCTCGTCCCCGTCCGCGAATAATTTCTGCCTGCCTCAAAATGAATCAAACTTTCCCCGTCCCTCTCGTCTCTATCCCATGGCTTTTCCTATTGCTTTCCCATAGGGCTCATGCCATCTTTCTATGGGTTTCCCATAGGAACTGGAGTACAACCGAAATGGGTGAAAAGAAAGATGTCTGGCAGGGCACCCTCGCCCTCATGGTTTTGAAAACCTTGCAAGCGCTCGGCCCGCTTCACGGTTACGGTATCGCTCGCCGTATCGAGCAAACCAGCGGCGATCTCCTCGCTCTCAACTACGGCACGCTCTACCCCGCTCTTCTCAAACTCGAGCAGGAAGGCTTCATCACTTCCGAATGGGGCGTCTCCGAAAACAATCGCAAAGCCAAATTTTACAAACTCACTCGCGCCGGTCATCGCCAAGTCGAAAAGGAGACCCGCGAGTGGAACGAAACCACTGCCATCCTCGCCCGTTTCCTCAAAACCGTGGAGAAAAATTAATGTCCACGCTGTTCAACAAACTCCGTTCCGCAGCTCTTCGCTTTGCCAATCCTTTCCGCAAACAAAAACTCGACTACGATCTCTCCAACGAACTCGAATCTCACCTCCAACTCCACATCGAAGACAATCTCCGCTCCGGTATGTCTCCCGCCGAAGCCCGCCGCGACGCCCTCCTCAAACTCGGCGGTCATCAGCAAACCAAGGAAGCCTTTCGCGACAGGGCCAGCTTTTCCGTTTTGGAGAATCTCTTCCGTGACTTTCGTTTTGCCATTCGCCAACTTCGAAAAAATTTAGGGTTCACTTCTGTCGCAGTTCTAACGCTCACTCTAGGCATCGGCGCAAACACCGCCATCTTCAGCGTCGTTTATGCCACGCTAGTCGCGCCGCTTCCCTATCCGCACCCCGAACAACTCGTCATGCTCTGGTCCAATTTCCAAAACAGTCGAGGTTCCGTCTCCGTCGGCGACTACCTGGACTGGAAGAATCAATCCACCTCATTTCAGGATATGACCGCCCTAACCGGCGGCGGCTTCAATCTCTCCATCTCTGGACGTCCTGAAATCTTTCCCGCGCGAATCGTTTCGCCAAATTTTTTTCGCATGCAGGGAATCCCGCTCGCGCAAGGCCGCGATTTTTTTCAAGACGAAGATCGCCCGGGCAACGACCACGTCCTTATCATGACCAACGCCATCTGGCAGGATCGTTTCGGCTCCGATCCTCACATTGTCGGCAAACAACTCCGTCTCAATGGAGAGCTATACACGGTCGTCGGTGTTCTCGCCAAAGGCATGCCTGACCGCTTCGAGTCTCACCTCTTTCTTCCTCTCGCCTTCAAGCCTGAGGACATCAACCGTACGTCACATCAGCTCTTCATCATCGGCCGTCTAAAACCTGGTGTCTCCGTGCAACAAGCGAACTCCGAACTCCTCGGAATCGCCCGCCACTTGGCTGAGACTTTTCCCACATCCAACAAAGGTTGGGACGCATCCGTTACGCCTCTTCACAACGCTTTCACCAGTCCGAACACCATTAAAAATCTTTGGCTACTTCTCGCTGCAGTCGGTCTCCTTCTTCTGATCGCTTGCGTCAACGTTGCAAATCTTTTACTTACACGAGGCAGCGCGCGCCAAAAAGAAATTGCCCTTCGCGCTGCGATGGGAGCATCTCGCAACCGGCTTGTCTCACAATTTTTTGTGGAGAGCCTTCTCCTTGCGCTCATCGGCGGAATCTTTGGCGTCGCGCTCGGTTGGGTCGCTCTCAAGTTCGTCCTCGTTGTTTTGCCCCAATATTCCGTTCCCACCGAGGCCGACATTCGTTTAAATCTTCCCGTTCTTTTTTTCAGTCTTGTCGTCACATTTCTCGTGGGCATTCTTTGCGGCTGCTTGCCGGCCTTTCAAGGCTCCCACTGGGGCCTGATGCAGACTCTCAAAGACGCCAGCCGTTCCGTCTCCACAAGTGGGCAGAAGGGCCTGCGAAACGTTCTTGTCGTTTTCGAATTTGCTATTGCCCTTACGCTCCTCACGGCGGCTGGACTCGTCATTCACAGCTCCTGGAAACTCACTCGCCTCGAACTCGGCTTTCAGCGCGAACATCTCCTTACCTTTTCCTTGCCGGTTCGCGAGGAGCGCTTTTCATCTGCAGAACAAATTTCCCTCTTTTATCGTCAGGTTCTGGAAAGACTGCGAGCTGTCCCCGGAGCCTCGTCCGTCAGCGTTGGAACTGGACTTCCTGTCGCTGGCACCTCCATCACGCGTTTTAATGTTTACGGCCAATCAACAGGAGATCCTTCCGCTCGACCCGCCACCGCCTACACCGCAATCACTCCGGAATATTTTCAAACTCTGGGAATCACCATGGAGTCAGGGCGCTCATTCACCGAGGAAGACTCCGCAACCGGAGTTCCCGTTGCAGTCGTCAATCAAATGTTCGCCAAGCAATATCTCTCCGGCTTGGATCCTTTTGCGCAGCGCCTTGTCGTGGATCGTCCCATTCCCGGCCGTCGTACGGGCGGTCCACAAGCTACACTGCAAATTGTTGGCGTTTCTCGCGACACGCGTAATGGCGGCATCCGCGAAAATAATATTCCTGAAGTCTATGTGCCCTTTTGGCAGAGCCCCTGGCTCGCTTCAAACGTAATTGTTCGGACCGATCGCGATATTTCTGGCATGGCGACGAGTTTGGCCGCTGCCATTCAGCCGCTCGACCCAGATCTGCCGCTGAACCGCCTACGCACAATGGATCAAATCGTGGACGAATCCCTGGCTGGCGACCGCTTCGCTACAATCCTTTTCGCAGCCTTTGCCACTGTCGCCCTGTTCCTGGCCGCCGTCGGCATCTATGGCGTCATGTCCTTCACGATCACGCAACAAACCCACGACATTGGTTTACGCATGGCGCTCGGCTCTCCTCGCAATCGCGTGCTTCTTCACGTGATCCGCCAGGGCATGACTCTGTCGCTCTTTGGATTGCTGCTTGGGCTAGTCGGCGCCTATTTCGTTGGTCTCGCCATGCACTCCGTGTTGTATGAAATTTCCTCCGTAGATCCCGCCGCGATCTCTGGCGTCGCCGCTATCCTCCTCATCACCGGCGCTCTCGCCTGCTATATCCCTGCTCGTCGCGCTTCCAAAGTCGACCCTATGGTCGCCCTCCGCTATGAATAAAATTCTCAAATTTCGATCAAACTTTTTTCGCTGCCCTCTCGTCTTTACTTATACCTGTGGGATGCCAACACGTTTCCTGTGGCCTTCCCACAGAAGGACTAGTACTCTACTGTGGTAACCCCACAGGAGCGACAAAATATGGCACCTTCTGAACCCAAACTCGACCTTCTCCAGGGCACCCTCGACCTCATGGTCCTTCAAACCCTGGCCACGCTCGGGCCGCAGCACGGTTACGGCATCGCCCGCCGCATCGAGCAGGTCAGCGGCGACGCCATCCTCCTGAATCAGGGCACGATCTACGCCTCTCTAGTCCGCCTCCAGCAGCGCGGCTGGATCTCCGCCGAGTGGGGCACGTCCGACAACAACCGCAAGGCCAAGTTCTACTCCATCACCAGAAGCGGACGTAAGCAGCTTTCTACCGACGTCTCTTACTGGCAGCGCCTCACCGGAGTCATCGGTCGCGTTCTCGCCATGCAAGACGAGGGAGAAAACTGATGACCTTCTCGTCCCGCGAGTCGTTTCTGCGCATGCAATCCTTCGCGCGTAAAAAACCTCTCGACATCGACCTCGAAGAGGAAATGGCGTCGCATCTTCAATTCGCCATCGAGGAAAACATTCAAAAAGGAATGACGCCACAGGAAGCCGAGCGCCGCGCCCGCATCAGTTTCGGCGGTCCGCAACAATCCAAAGAAACTCATCGCGAATCGCGTGGCCTTCCTTTCCTGGATACGCTTCTCCGCGATATTCGTTACACGCTTCGCACTCTCTGGCGCGATCGAGCCTTCGCCGCCATCGCCATTCTCATTCTCGCTCTCGGCATCGGCGCAAACATCGCCGTCTTCAGCATCATCAACACGCTCTTGCTGCGTCCGCTTCCCTTCGCCAACTCAAACCAACTCGCATGGCTCGATTCCAATCGCGGCCTCGGCGGCCTTTCTTCCCTGACGTACAAAATCGACGTCTACGATGAGTACGCGAAGCAAAACCGTTCCTTCGACCAAGTCACTGCGTACATGCCTTTCTTCGGCAGCGGCGGATACTCCCTTACCGGCAAAGGGGAACCTCGTGCCCTCACTGGCGTCATGGTTGACTCGAATTTCTTTCAAACCCTTGGCGTTCAACCGCTTTACGGCCGCGCGTTTCTCCCCGGCGAAACGGCCAAAGGCGCCGCGCATGTCGCCATTCTCGACAACGCTTTTTGGCGGCAGCATTTCAACGCCGATCCATCCGTGCTCAACTCAGTCGTCACAATAAACAAAGAACCGTACACCATCGTCGGCATCCTCCCGCCCTCATTCGACTTCGGAGCCGCTTTCGCTCCCGGCCAGCGCATTGAGCTTTTTGAACCTTACCCTTGGGCCGACATTCGTCAATGGGGCAACACGATTTTCATCATCGGCCGCCTCAAACCCGGCGCCACCGTCCAAAACGCGCAAAGTGAAGTAGATCTGCTCATGCCGCAAATGCGTGCCGCTCACAAGGATTGGTACAGCGACTACGCCACACGTGTCTCCAGCCTCAGCGATCACGTCCGCGGTAAACTTCGCAGTTCCCTCATCGTTCTCTGGTCCGCCGTCGGACTTATTCTTCTCATCGTCTGCGTCAATCTCGCCAATCTTCTCTTTGCGCGCTCCGCTGCTCGTTCGAAAGAATTTGCCACGCGCACCGCGCTCGGTGCTGGTCGCTCACGCATCGTCGGCCAGCTCCTCACGGAAAGCATCGTTCTCTCCGCAGCAGGAGCAGTTCTCGGTCTCGTTTTCGCCTACGGCATCGTCGCATTCGTCTCCAGACAAGCTTCGCTTGCACTTCCGTTGCTCAGTTCCATGAGGATTGATGGCGCAACGCTTCTCTGGGCTTTGCTCATCACCGCCGTCGCGGCTGTTCTCTTCGGTCTCGCGCCCGGCTTTCTCGTCGCCTCCGCAAATTTGCGCGCTGGCCTCGCCAGTTCCAGCCGTGGCTCCACCGAAGGTCGCCACTTTCATGGACTTCGCTCGCTCCTCGTTATCAGCGAAGTCGCACTCGCTTGCGTCCTTCTGGTCGGCGCCGGCTTGCTCCTCCGCAGCTTTCTCCATGTCCTCGACGTTGATCTCGGTTTTCAGCCTAGCCAGGCCGCTGCGCTGACCATCAGCTACGACGACAATGGAAATCCTGAACATCGAATTCCGATTCTCAAAGAGATTCTTCACCGTGTTCAACAAATCCCCGGCGTTGAAGCAGCGGGGATTTCAGACATGCTTCCGCTCGGCCGCAACCGTAGCTGGGGCTTTTCTGCGGTCGGTCGGGTTCCTTCAAAGGATGACAGTCCGGATTCCTACGATGCCTACATCCGCATCGTCACGCCGGGCTACCTCTCTGCCATGGGAATGCACCTGCGCGACGGCCGCGACTTTGATTGGGCCCTCGACCGTCCCGATACGCAAAGCGCCGTCATCATCAATGAGGCCGCCGCCAGAATTCAATGGCCCGGCCAGAATCCCATCGGAAAACTGGTCGACTGCTGCAACAAAAATCCCGGCGTCATCATAGGAGTGATTTCAGACGTTCGGCAGAACAGTTTGGAAGATGCTGCTACTCCGGAAATGTTTCAGTCTTACTCACAGGCTGGCCCGGAAGGCTCCGAGCTCATCGTCCGTTCCAAACTGCGCCCGGAAACTCTCGGCCCCGCACTGATTAGAACCATGCGCGAATTCAGCCCCGACCAGCCTATCGGCGAATTTCGCCCGTTGCAGCACATCGTGGAAACTTCCACGTCCCCACGCCGCTTTTTCGTCTTGCTCGTCGGCTCTTTCGCCACGCTCGGCCTGATTCTCGCCGCGCTCGGAATTTACGGCGTCATCTCCTACATGGTCACGCGTCAGCGCCAGGAAATCGGCATCCGCATGGCCCTCGGAGCAAGCCGCAGCGACGTCCTCTTTGGCGTCGTGAATCGCACGCTTCGTCTCGCGTTCGTCGGCATCGCCATCGGCGCCGTCGTCTCTTTCTTGATGGGAAAATGGATTTCTTCCCTTCTCTTCCAGACTCAGCCCGGCGATCCAATGACTTTTGTCGCCATGTTCGTCATTTTCGCGTGCGTTGCTCTTCTCGCGGGCTTTATTCCAGCGCAACGCGCATCTCGCGTCGACCCGCTCGTTGCGCTCAGGTATGAGTAGGAGGTGGCCCATGCTTTCTAATCTTCGCGCCCTGCTGTTTCGCCTGCGAAATCTCTTTCGCCGGGCGGTGCTAGATCGCGAACTCAATGCCGAAATAGCCTCCCACCTTCAATTTGCCATCGAGGAGAATCTGCAAAAAGGCATGTCCCCCCGGGATGCCGAACGCCAGGCCAGCTTGAGTCTCGGCGGTCCTCAACAAGCCAAAGAATCCCAGCGCGATTCCCGTGGATTCCCTTTCTTCGAATCTCTCTGGCAGGATTTCTCCTTCGCACTCCGCTTGTTCGTAAAGACTCCCTCCTTCTCTGTCTCCGCCATCCTGACTCTCGCGCTTGGCATCGGCGCGACCACCGCCATCTTCAGCGTCGTCTACGGCGTTCTCCTTCGCCCGCTTCCCTATCCCAGTCCCGAGCGCATCGTCCGCCTCTGGGAGCAAGGAGCAACCGGCGGACGCATGAATTTTGCTGACCCGAATTTTGAAGACGTTCGCTCGCAAAACAAATCTCTCCTCGCCGTCGCTGAATACAACTCCCTCGTCTCCACTATCTCCGGCTCCATCGAACCGGCTCGCTTGAACACTTCCTCCGTTTCAAAAGATTTCTTTGACGTTCTCGGTGTTCATCCCATTCTTGGCCGCTCATTTGCCCCGGACGAACAGAAATTCGGCGCCGCTCCTGTAGCGCTTGTCGGTTACTCCTTCTGGCGCCAATCGCTCAATTCCACGCGCGACCTTTCCGCACTTCGTCTTAAGGTCAATTCTGAAACCATTTCCGTCGTCGGAGTTCTGCCGCCCGACTTTCGTTATCCCGACAACACGGATATCTGGCTACCGCGCGAAATCTCGGAACGATTCCCCAGCCGCAGCGCGCACAATTGGCAGGTGGTCGCCAGGTTGCGCGATGGCCATCCACTTGGCGAATCTCGCACCGAGCTTTCCACCATTGCCGCCCGCCTCAAACAGCAATTTGGCGACAACACGATGATGGTCACTGTCGCCATGGAACGCTTGCGCGATACCATGACCGGCAATGCCCGCCCCGCGCTCCTTGTCCTGCTCGGCGCATCGAGCTTCCTTCTGCTCATCGCTTGCGCCAATGTCGTCAATCTCGCGCTCACACAAGCCGCAAAGCGCGAGCGCGAACTCTCCACACGCACCGTGCTCGGAGCGCATCGCGTTCGTCTCGTCCGCCAATTCCTTACGGAAGCCTTTCTCCTCTCTTCCATCGGAGGTGCGCTCGGTGTTCTTTTCGCCCATTGGGCCGTCGATGCGCTTCTTGCTTTCGCTCCATCGAACATCCCCCGCCTCGAAAGCGTTTCCATCGACAAGACCGTCTTGTTGTTCTCCGGTGCCACCGTCTTCTTCGTCTCAATCGCGCTCGGCGTCTTCACCGCTCTTCGCGCTGCTTCCATCAGTGATGGACAGCTCGCTCTCCAGACTCGCGGTCAAACCGAATCGCGAGAAAAGCAACGTGCTGGAAAACTTATTTCGATTGGCCAGCTTGCCGCTGCGCTGATTCTTCTTATCGGCGCGGGTCTCCTCGGCAAGAGCCTCCTCCGCGTCCTCTCTGTCGATCCAGGCTTCCGAACCGATCACACTCTCACCATGTCTTTTCAGCTTCCCGCTTCCCCAGACAAGAATCAGCGCGCCGCATTCTTGCGTGAATTGATCTTCCGTCTCCAGGCGCAACCCGGCGTCGAAGAAGTTGGCGGCGCGACCGACATTCCTCTCTCCGGAGGTTTCCTATCGGATGGGACCTATGTGCTGATGAGCGAGGCTGACATCACACCGCACGTTCAAGACCTGATGAAGCGCAGCGCCACTGCCGACCTGGGCAAAGATCCCGCCCTCCTTGCCGAATTTACAAAGTTCTTTGAGGAACTCCTTAGCAACAAATCCCGCCTTGGTGATGCTGACTATACCGTCGCCACTGAGGGCTACTTCAAGGCGCTCGGCATTCCCGTCCTGCAAGGCCGCCTCTTCGATGACCGCGACACTGCCGATGCTCCTCACGCCGCTCTGATCAGCCAATCCCTCGCCGCCGAAAAATGGCCCAACCAGAATCCTCTGGGCCGCAGCATTGAATTCGGGAACATGGACGGCGATCTGCGCCTCCTTACAGTTGTCGGCGTCGTGGGTGACGTTCGCACGCGGAGTCTTGAAGTTCCACCGCGTCCCACCATTTACGTCAACGGTCTCCAGCGCTCGAACGCCGCGTGGCGCTTCACCATCTTTGCCCGCACTTCCGCAACGCCGCAGTCCACATTTGCCGCCGCGCGAGCCATTGTGCGCAACCTCGATCCGGAAATGCCCGTCGAACTCGGTACTTTGGACCAAACCTTCTCGACTTCCCTCGAATCTCGTCGTTTCAGCCTCATCCTCGTCGGCTGTTTCTCTCTCGCCGCGCTCCTCCTCGCCGTCGTCGGCGTATACGGCATAACTTCCTATTCGGTCACGCGCCGCGTCCGCGAAATCGGTATTCGCATGGCCCTCGGTGCGTCCGCGTCGCAAATCCTCGCCATGATCCTCATTCAAACTGCTGCCACTTCGGCGATCGGCGTTTCCATCGGCACACTTGGCTCTGCTGCAATCACTCGTCTGATTCAATCGCAACTTTTTGGCGTCAGCCCGCTTGATCCGGCCGTCTTTATCGCTGTAGCGCTTCTACTGCTGCTGGTTTCGCAATTAGCTGGACTGATTCCCGGACGGCGCGCGAGTCGCGTCGATCCTGCAGTCGCGCTGCGCTACGAATGAACTAAGGAAAAGGAACAATGGATATTGCAATACCTCAAAATCCGCGCACCAAAACAATTCGTAGACTCTTGCTCGCAGCCTTCGCGCTCCTTCTAGTCACGGCGATTTCCTACGCCCTTTCCCGCCTCCGACCTGCGGCCCCCAGCGTTGACGGCGCTTCTCTTTTTTCAGACACCGTAAAGCGTGGCGACATGCTCCGCGCCGTTCACGGCACGGGAACTCTCGTTCCCGAAGAAATTCAGTGGATTCCCGCGCTAAACACGGCGCGTGTCAGCAAAATCGTTTTGCATCCTGGCGCAATCGTAAAACCCGATTCCATCATTCTCGAACTCAGCAATCCCGAACTCGAACGTGACACGCTCGACGCGGAATACCAACTCAAAGCCGCCGAAGCGCAATATCAAAGCGTCAAAGCGCAAATGGGCAGCGACATTCTCAACCAGAAGGCCGCTGCGGCTGCGGTTCGCAGCGAATACGAACAGGCAAAAATCCAGCACGCTGTGGACGAAAAACTCGTCGCGCAGCAAATCGGCGCGGAAGTCACCGCGCAACTTTCCAAAGTGAAAGCGGACCAGCTCGAAATTCGCGCGCAAATCGAAGAAGCGCGCTCCAAGAACGCTGAAGAAACCGCTGAAGCGAAAATCGCCGCCGAAAAATCCCACGTCGACCAGCAGCGCGCGCTTTACAACTTGCGCCGCAGCCAGCTCGACGCACTCCACGTTCGCGCAGGACTCAACGGAGTTTTGCAACTTGTTCCCGTCGAAGTGGGTCAAAGCGTAATGCCCGGAGTAAATCTCGCGCGCGTCGCCGATCCAAAAAGACTGAAAGCAGAAATCAAAATCGCAGAAACGCAGGCGAACGAACTCACGCTCGGAATGAAATCCACGGTGGACACACGCAACGGAACCGAAACTGGAAAAGTTTCCCGTATCGATCCCTCCGTGCAAAACGGTACGGTCACCGTTGATGTTTCCTTCGATGGCCCGCTTCCGAATGGCGCACGACCCGACCTCAGCGTGGACGGCACGATTGAAATCGAAAACATGAAGAACATTCTCTATGTCGGTCGCCCCGCGTTCGGGCAACCCGAAACAACCGTCGGACTTTTTAAGCTCAACGAAGACGGCTCGGAAGCAACTCGCACTTCGGTAAAACTTGGGCGATTTTCCGTAAGCTCCGTTGAAGTTCGTCAAGGATTGCGTGAAGGAGACCGCGTAATTCTTTCGGATACTTCAGCGTGGAGTAATTACGAACGAATTCGTTTGAAATAATTCCCCGTAACTTTTTTTTCTTCGAGGAGAGTCATGACTCAGCTCATCAAGATGGAAGGCGTCACAAAAATCTTTCGCACCGAGGACGTGGAAACGCACGCGCTTTCCAATATCGATCTGACGATCGAGCGTGGCGATTACGTTTCCATCGCCGGCCCGTCCGGCTGCGGAAAATCCACGCTGCTTTCGCTGCTCGGCCTGCTCGATTCTCCGTCCGCCGGAAAATATCTCTTGAACGGCAAGGACGTCTCGCAAATTTCCGCCGCGGAACGCACGCGAATTCGCAACCGGGAAATCGGTTTCGTCTTTCAGGCGTTCAACTTGATTGGCGACCTCACTGTCTACGAAAACGTCGAGTTGCCGCTGACGTATCGCAACATGGGGGCTTCAGAGCGCAAGGAAAAAACCGAACATGCGCTGGAACGCGTCGGCATGTCGCACCGCAAGAAACATTTCCCCGCTCAACTTTCCGGCGGTCAACAGCAGCGTGTAGCTGTCGCACGCGCTCTTGGCGGCGATCCGCTCATTTTGATGGCGGACGAACCGACTGGAAATCTCGATTCGCAAAACAGCGAAGCTGTGATGCAACTGCTTTCTGATCTGCATCAAAACGGCGCTACGATTTGTCTCGTCACGCACGATCCGCGCTATTCGCGCTTCGCGGACCGCACAATTCATCTCTTCGACGGCCGCATCGTCTCCGAGCCTGCAGCCGCTCTTGCGTCTGCCTGAGGGAAGGACATTCCTATTTCAGTGCAGAGTGCGCGGCAGAAATCCGTCCTGCCAGGCGCGCATTGGAAATGAGCAAATCCACATTGGTTTCGAGCGTCTTGCCTTCGCTCAATCGCGCCACTTCTCGTAACAGGAATGGTGTCGCAGCTTTTCCTCTGATCCCTTGTTTCGCTGCTTCTTTCAGTGCACTTTCAATAAAAGCTTCCACTATGTCTTTCGGCAGCGCACTTTCTGCAGGCGGTGGATTCACAAACAGGATTCCGCCCATTTGTGCAGAACGCATTTCCCATTGCACGCTCATGATCTCCGCTGCTTCCTTCGGCGTCGCGACGCTATGCAACAGCGCCAAGCCGCTTTCGCGGCAATAGAACGCCGGGAACTCCTGCGTCCCAAAACCGACAACCGGTACGCCCAATGTTTCCAACACTTCCAGCGTACGTGGCAAATCGAGAATCGCTTTCGCCCCCGCGCAGACGACCGCAACCTGCGTTCTGCCAAGTTCGGTCAAATCCGCTGAAACATCCATGCTGCTTTCGCCGCCACGGTGTACTCCACCGATTCCGCCCGTTGCAAATGTCCGGATCCCGGCCATCGCCGCAATCACCATTGTTCCAGCAACCGTTGTCGCACCCGTGCGTTTGCCCGCCACCCCTGCCGCCAAATCCGCGCGGCTCACCTTCACGACATCTTTTTCCTCAGCCAACCGCTCGATTTCTTTCCCAGTCAATCCAACAATGACTCGCCCATCCAAAACTCCAATCGTCGCCGGAACGGCACCCGATTCTCGGACTCCCGCTTCCATCGCGAGCGCCGTCTCGATGTTTTGCGGTCGCGGTAGCCCGTGCGCAATCACAGTGGACTCAAGGGCGACGACCGGTTTCCGCGCTGTCAGCGCTCCTCGCGGCTCTTCTCTGATTTCCAAAACGTCCATCACTCGAAATCCCTCCGTTTGACAATGGTAGACTACGCCATCAATGCCTTTTCGTGACGCGATCGTCGTTCTTGGCGACATCAACGTGGACGTTCTCGGCGCCGTCGACCGCTGGCCACAACCTGGCGACGATTGCCTCGCACCGCACCTCGAAATGCATATCGGCGGAGTTGCCGCAAACTGCGCCCTCGCTCTCTCGCGTTGGGGCATACAGCCGCGGCTCGTTGGATGCGTAGGTCAAGATGAATTTGGCAACTTTCTCCGCCGCACTCTTCGCGAACTTGGCCTGGACGTGCAGTGGGTTCAATCTACAACCTCAGTCATGACCGGCCTCGTCTACATCAACGTGACTCCGGATGGCCAGCGCACCTTTTTCGGCAGTCGCGGGGCCAACATGATTGTCCGCAAGCCGCAGCGCCCGCATGTTTTGTTTCATGGCGCCGCTGCGCTCCATTTGGCTGGGTACAACTTTCTTACTCCCGTCATCGAAGCCACTGCGCGTTACCTGCATAAATCCCTTCGTGATCGCGGCGCTTTCCTTTCTCTTGACGTCGGCCCTGAACCCAGCAGGCTGATTCCGCGAAAACTCCTGCACCTCGCAAGCCAGGTCGATATTCTTTTTGCGAACGGAGCTGAATCGTACTCGCTTACTCGGGAGCGCGACCCCCGCAACGCATTGCGCAGCCTGCTCAACGCCGGAGCAAAAGACGTTGTTCTGAAGCTCGGCAAAGACGGCTGTTTGATTTTTGACGAAGGCACGGTTAAGCAAATCCCACCATTTTCCGTGAATGTTGTGGATTCCACCGGGGCCGGTGACGCCTTCGTCGCCGCATTTTTGCAAGCGCACCTTCGCGGATGGTCGCAAATCGAAGCCGCGATTGCAGCAAACGCGGCGGGCGCAGCCGCCGTTAGAACCATGGGCGCGGGAGAAAATCTGCCGCACGTTCGCGAAATTATTCGCGTCCTGGAAAATCCGCTTTCGAATCCCGAATGGGATAAAGTTCGCCGCAGTGTCCTCGGGAAAGTTCAATCCGCAAAGCGGTTGTCTCGATAAGACCAACTCTCCTCAATGTAGGAAGTGGCGCATCCCTGTGAAGACCATCGCCAGACCGAGACGGTCGCAAGTAGCGATGACGTCGTTGTCGCGGACAGAGCCTCCCGGTTGAATGAATGCTTTTGCTCCAGCTTTTGCGGCTTCTTCGACTCCATCGGGAAACGGAAAAAACGCGTCGGAGGCCACAACGCTGCCTTCGAGCGACGATTGCGCTTTCATCACGGCGATCTTAACGGAGTCCACGCGGCTCATTTGACCCGCGCCTACGCCGAGCGTTGCTCCGTCTTTCGCGAAGACGATCGCGTTTGACTTCACGTGCTTGGAGACTTTCCAGGCGAATTTCATGGTGGACATTTCTTCGGCCGTCGGTTGGCGCTTCGTAACGACTTTCAATTTGTCGTCTTCGAGTTCACCGAGATCAGGTTGTTGTACTAGCATGCCACCTAGGATTCGCTTGAGTTGTAGTTCTCGTTCAGGGTCGAGGCCGTTTGCGGGAAGTTCGAGCAAACGAAGATTTTTCTTAACCGCGAAAATCTCTTTTGCCTTCGCGTCAAACCCTGGAGCAGCAATGCATTCGACGAAAAGCTTTGCTACTTCTTCTGCCGTGGCTGAATCCACAATGCGATTGAACGCAAGGACTCCACCGAATGCGGAAATGGGATCCGACGCGAGCGCTTGGAGATACGCGTCGCGCAATGTGGATTGCTCTGCGGTGCCGCAGGGATTGTTGTGCTTGATGATGACCGCAGCGGGCTGCTTGAATTCCGCAGAGAGGCTGCGCGCAGCTTCGAGGTCCACGAGGTTGTTGTAAGAAAGTTCTTTCCCCTGAAGCTGCTTCGCGGCGGCAAGTCCGTCCGGAGTTTTCCCGGCCGGAACATAGAGCGCAGCGGCCTGGTGCGGATTTTCTCCGTAGCGCAATTCCTGCTGCAGGCGCAATGCGAGATGCACGCGCTCAGGAAGAATTGGTTTCGCGGCGAGTTCAACTTGATTTCCACTGGCGGCGAGGCGTTCGAGTTCCATGGTAATGAGGCCGTCGTAACGCGACGTGGTGGCAAAAACTTTGCGTGCGAGTTCGAGACGCGTGGCGAGCGAAGTCTCGCCGTTTTTCTCGAATTCAGTTGCGACGCGGTCGTAATCAGCGGGATCGGTAACGACGGTAACGCTTTCGAGATTTTTCGCGGCGGAACGAAGCATGGTAGGACCGCCGATGTCGATGTTTTCGATGAGCTCTTCGGCGGTAAGGCCGGATTTAGCGGCGGTCGCTTCAAAGGGATAGAGATTGACAACGACGAGATCGATCGGCGCGATGCCGTGCTCGGCGGCTTGCTTTTGATCCTCGGCGAGGTTGCGGCGAAAGAGCAAGCCTCCATGAATTTTGGGATGAAGCGTCTTAACGCGGCCACCGAGCATTTCCGGCCAGCCAGTGAATTCGGAGACGTCCTTGACGGGGACACCGGAATCGCGGAAGAGTTTTGCGGTCCCGCCGGTAGAGAGAATTTCGATTTTGAGAGCGGCGAGCCGCTTCGCAAATTCCAATATGCCCGATTTGTCAAAAACGCTAATGAGTGCGCGTTGCACTGCGGCCATGCAAGCCTCCCGTAAAATTGCGAACAAATAGTGTAACGGGAGAATGAAGAAGTGGCGAGCGGGCTTGTGAAGACGAAATAGGACTGGTCGCGCGGAAGCCGCTCTCCCACATGACGAAGAAAAGGCAAGAAAGACGAAACGGTTGTTTGCGGCTTTGCATCCTATCCTTTGCCCGCCCCTTTACGATTCATAGGGGGCAACATGATTCTCATCTCAGGCGCTACCGGCAAAGTCGGCAGTGAATTAATCAAAAAACTCTCGGGAGGCAAGCATGCGGTCCGTGCTTTGGTGCGCGATCGCAAGAAGGCAGGAACGATTGCGCTTCCCGGCATAGAGGTCGTCGAAGGCGATTTCACAAAACCAAAGACGCTTTCGCGCGCTTTGGACGGCGTTGAACAGCTCTTTCTCCTGCTGCCTTCTTCCTCGGAAGTCGAGCAACTCCAATGCAACTTTGTTGATGCGGCGCGGAAACACAGAGTGAAACATATCGTGAAACTCTCTCAACTAGGCGCCGACAAGCGTTCTTCCGGCCGGTTTCAGCGGTATCACGGTGCAGTGGAAGATCACATGATGAAGTCCGGCGTAGCTTACACGTTCCTGAGGCCAAATCTTTTCATGCAAGGACTGCTGAATTTTCGAACGATGATTTCGTCGCAAGGAGCGTTTTTTGCGCCAGCTGGAAACGCAAGAGTGAGCGTAGTGGACGTTCGCGACATCGCGTCCATTGCCAAGAAAATGCTAACGGAATCAGGGCATGAGGGAAAAGCCTATGACATTACCGGTCCCGAAGCGCTGACGCATCTGGAGATGGCCGAGCAACTCTCCCAAGCAACGGGGAGATCCATCGGATATGTGAGCATTTCGCCGGAATCCATGAGGGAAACACTGCTGAGTATCGGGCTACAAGCGTGGCAGGCGGAAGGAGTAGTGGAAGATTACGAGCACTACCGGCGAGGCGAAGCGGAGCGAGTCACATCCACAGTTCGTGACCTAACCGGATATGAAGGGACATTCTTTTCGCAGTTCGCCATGGACTATGCAGGGAGTTTTTCTGGAAAAGCGGCGGGCAAGGCGTGAGCGCTCCTACAATTACAATTGAGGAGAAATCAAAAGAATCAGATCACTAATTTAGGCCGGCCCAGATTTTGGCCAAGTGATGGTCGTCGTGTTCGGCGACGAAGTAAAGATGATCTACGAGGCGCATAGGCTGCCGCAGGCGGGGATGCAGGAGAGTTTGCGCGAATTGGGCTGGTCGCAAAACGTCCAGCTTCTCTACAAGTGTGGTGCGAGCCGTCCGGAATTCATTGAGAAGATCCTGAATGTTGCGCGCGTTGTGATTGGCTTCGTGCGTTTTGCGGTTTTGGAGGTCGGCGGCGGAAAGCTGCGGTCTGCCTTCGACAAAATCGTCAATGCGAGCGCCCCACAATGATTCCAAATCCAGGAGATGGCCCACTTGCTCCTGAATGGACCATTTTCCTTCCCGGCGAGTGATAAGGAGATCGCGCGGGCGGCCACGAAGCATCTCTTCGAGGCGAGCTGGAGTTCCACGCAACCTTACACAAAGATTGGGAAACAGGTCCGCAGAAAAACTGAACTCGAATTTACGCTCGAACCACTGGCCTGAATCGCGCATACGAAAATTGTAGCTGGATCAGGTGGCTGCGCAGCGGGATGGAACACAGGACACACCCATGCGCCGAGGGACAATTTGGACTCGCTGCAAGGCCAGCCCTTAGCCTTCGCCGCCCTCATCGCCCGGTTCGACCCCGCAAGTATGCCATTCCTCGTCTTGCGCGTGCGCGGCGCAAAACCAACGCTCGCAGCGATCACAGAAAACAGAGGCAGCCTCGTTGCAGGGTTCATCCAGGCGCGAAACACCTTCGCACGACGTCTCTACTTCTTGCTCGCCCGGTTTTTCCCGTGCCGGTTGTGGTTTCATAACGCACCTGCTTGGCGGGATTGTACTCCTGCTTGAAACAAGCGGCGGAGTTTTCTACGAGCGTTTGGCGAGGGTGGGCGGGGTATGTTAGGCTTTTGCTGCGCAAAAGACCCGGCAAGGCGACTCGCAAGCCCCAGCGTCGCGCACGTTCTCTTCCTCACGTTCTCTTCTCACCTAGCGGGAGGGAAAGGTATCTTCGCACGCAGTGCCGGCAGATCCCCGAGGAATCGAAGAAGCCATGGCAGGACGACCCGCAGCACAAAAAACCGAAAAAGAGCCAGTCGAGATCAAACTGGCGCATTCGCCGGATTCCGATGACGCGTTCATGTTCTACGCGCTGGCGACGCACAAGCTGGCGACGCCCGGCTACAAATACAAGCACATTTTGAGCGACATTCAGACGCTGAACGAAGCGGCGCTTACGGAAACCTACGACGTGACGGCAGTAAGCTTTGCAGCGTATCCGTCGATTCGCGACAAGTATGTGCTGCTCGATTGCGGGGCGAGTTTCGGCGAAGGCTATGGGCCGATCGTGGTATCGGCCAAGTCGATGAAGAAGGAAGACATCAAGGGCAAGAGGATTGGCGTGCCAGGGCTGAAGACGACGGCATATTTATCGCTGAAATTGTACGAACCGGACTTTGAAGCTGTGGTAATGCCATTCGACAAGATTTTGGATGCTGTGCAAAATGAACTGGTCGAAGCGGGGCTGCTGATTCATGAAGGACAGCTCCTGTTTCCCCAGCTCGGATTGCACAAGGTGCTGGATTTGGGAGTTTGGTGGCAAGAGCTGACGGGGTTGCCATTGCCGTTGGGGGGAAACGCAGTACGACGTTCCCTAGGTCCCGAAATGGGATTGCTCATTGCCAAAACGATACGCGATAGCGTGGAATATGGACTCGAGCACCGCGACGACGCGCTGAAATATGCAATGCAGTTTGCACGTGATATGGAAACAGAATTGGCAGATCAATTCGTGGGCATGTATGTGAACAAGTGGACGCTTGGCTATGGCGAAAAAGGAAAAGCGGCCGTAACGGAGTTGATCCAGCGCGGAACAAAGGCGGGATTACTGCCTGGCCCAGCCAAAGTGGAATTCCTGAGCGCGTAATGAGCTGTTCTCCCTCTATTGAATAAAACCTGCACTAAAAACAACTAAAGTTTTCGAGCGAGCTGCCGATAAAGCCCGCGGGGGATTGCGGGCCTTTGGCCGGAAACTTGCACGAATGCATGGTGCGGAGAGCCGAAGATCCACTCCTACTGGGGGAAGTTATGTCGCTGATAGGGCTCGTTCATCTGGCGGAAAGCCTATTTGACCAAACTCCGGGAAATCAGGACAACGGCAGCGCGAAGAAAACGCAGAATCAAGCAGCGCAAAAATCCGACGTGAATAATCGGGATGAATTCCGCCATTCCGGCGCGAACACGGCGAAGGTAGCCGGGCTGTTTCAGGCAAAGCAGCAGTCGGTGTTTTCGACGGCGGCGACGGTGCTGCTAGTTCAAAATGGCGCAACTCAGAACGCGGCAGCGCCCACTCCTTCGGCCGCTAGAGCGACAGCCACACCGACCGCGGCGACAATAACCGGTTCTACAGCGACCGATGTTGCTCAAGTCCTTTCTCAGCTACAGAGCTTGAATGCATCACTGATCGCGCTTGGATTAAGCCAGGACGAGATTGATGTCGTGGATCGTGTGGCGCAATTGATTAAGAATTTTAGTCCAGCGGCGTTTACGAGTTTGGTGAATCAGCTTCAGGTGCTGGCGCAGGATTCGGGGCAGGCCAACGCGGCGAACACGACTAACGCTGCAACCAATAGCGCGGCAACCGCTACGAACAATGCGGCAAGAAATACTCAAACCAGTGGTGGATTTACGATCGAAGCTCTTTCGATTAAGTTCGCGGGAGTCAATGAGATTTTGCAGCAAAACGGCAACAGTGGGAATAACGGAAACCTTCTTTTCTCTGCGTATAATTTACAGGTGAGCGAAGCGCAATTGACGCTCAGCGACCCTGCGACGGGGCAAAAGGCGCAGATCCAGGTGCCTCAAGGGACAACTCCTGCGACAACCACTTCCTTGGCAACAGCAGCGACAGCATAGATTCAGCATCACATCTTTCCGAAAATCAGCGGCATAAAGAAAACCCTAACATCACTCGCAACGTCTTGACGCGACGTTTCTTATCCCTTACTGTTTTTCCGCCACCATGAAAGATGCTCGCCTGGTTCGCGTGTGCACTTCCCTGCTCGCGCTGGCTTTTCCCCTGCCCCTTTCCACTTTTGCGCAGAACGCCGCGGAGTATCGCGAACGCGCAGAAACGGAAAAATCCTGGCCCAAGCAGGCTATGCGCTCGGCGCATGGCATGGTCGTGACAGACGAGGAACTCGGTTCGCGCGCAGGCGTGGAGATTTTGCAAAAAGGCGGCAACGCAGTAGACGCGGCGGTGGCGACGGCGTTTGCGCTGGCAGTGGTCGAGCCTGCGGCGGGCAACATCGGCGGCGGCGGATTCATGTTGGTACGACTCGCGGGTGGTAAAACAACATTTTTTGATTATCGCGAAGTAGCGCCGGAACGCGCGACACGCGACATGTACATCGGCGCGGATGGGAAGCTCGACCCGGAGGCTTCGACAACCGGGTACAAATCCGTTGCGGTGCCGGGAACAGTAGCCGGTCTCGAGCTAGCGTTGAAAACGTACGGCACGATGAAGCTCGCGGACGTGATGGCACCGGCGATTCGCTTGGCGGAAGAAGGATTTGCAATAAGCCCGAAATTGGCTTCTGAATTTGCTTCAGAACGGAAAGATTTGCAGCGTTTTTCCGTTTCGCGGCGGATTTTTCTGAAAAATGGCGTGATGTACGTTCCGGGCGAAACATTTAAGCAGCCCGAGCTTGCGGCAACGCTTAGGCGAATTGCGAAAAATGGCGCTGCGGAATTTTATCGCGGCGAAACGGCGCACATGCTTGTAAGCGACATGGCACAACTTGGCGGCCTGATTTCGCTTGAAGATTTGGCGAACTATCAGCCCAAAGTGCGTGAGGCACTTCATGCGCATTACGAAATCGATGGGCACAAGTGGGATGTGTTTTCTGCGCCGCCGCCAAGTTCGGGCGGAGTGGCAGTAATTGAAGCATTGAACATGCTGGAAGGTGTGCCGCTGAAAGGATGGGATGACGCAGAGAGCGTGCATGTCACAGCCGAAGTGATGCGGCGCGTGTTCGCAGACCGCGCCGTGTATCTGGCCGACCCGGATTTCGCCAAAGTGCCGGTGGATGGATTGACGAGTCCGTGTTACGCGAAAGAGTTGCGCGCCACGATTGATGCGGTACATGCGTCCTCGAGCAAAACAATTCAAGCAGGACAACCTCATGTTTGCGGAATGGAAGCTCGCATGGCGGCTCCGCAGGAGATCAGCCTGAACGACGGCCCACACACGACACATTTTTCCGTCGTGGACGCGGCGGGAAACGCGGTGGCAAGCACGTTCACGCTGAACGACAGCTACGGCTCCCATGCGACGTCCAGCGCGGGATTCTTGTTGAATGACGAAATGGACGACTTCACAACGCAGCCCGGCGTGCCAAATGCGCTGTTTGGGTTGATCCAGTCGGAAGCGAACGCGATTGCTCCGGGGCACCGGCCGCTCAGTTCGATGACTCCGACAATTCTGGTGCGCGATGGAAAATTAAGTTTTGTAACGGGGTCGCCCGGTGGGCCACGGATTATTTCGGCAGTATTACTCTCGGTGATCAATTGGATGCGGCTGGGAATGGAAGCGCAAGCATCAATCAATGCGCCGAGATTTCATCATCAATGGTTTCCCGACCGGATCGCGATGGAAAATCAAATTTCGCCACAAGTGCAAAACGCGCTGAACGCAATGGGTCACATGACGCGAAAAATTGGCCACATTGGCCTCGTAAACGCCATCGGGATTGACGTTACAACTGGAGAACGCCTCGGTGCAGCAGACCCCCGCGACGAGGGTTCGGCCGTGGGATACTAGAGGCCTACAACTACTAAGGACTCCGGGATCGACGCATGCAACGAATCCTATCTACCTATCTGTCTGTTTCCAGAAAACTGACGCCGGATTTTCTCTCACAAGTTGCCGAGAACGGCTTCACTGCCGTGGAGGTCTTCTGCTCTCGCGCGCATTTTGACTATGCGTCGAAACAGGAGATCCAAGCTTTGGCGGGAATGCTGCAGCATCACCATTTGCAGCTTGCGTCCCTGCACGCGCCGACGAGCAAAGACGCAAGCGCAATGCGCGAGAGCGGCATTCCTCTTTCGGTGTGCGAAGTGGAGCGTGTGCGACGCATCGAAGCGATGGATGAATTCAAGCGAGCGATTGACGTCGCAGAGGAACTGCCGTTTCCGCGAATGGTGCTGCACATGGGCGGCTCGCGAGAGACGGCGGACCCACGCAAGCGCGACGCGGCCTTCAGCACACTCGAACACCTTGTCCTTCACGCAAAACACGTTGGTGTGACGCTTTGCGTGGAGAACACGGTAAGCGAAATGGGTGAGCCTTCGTACTTGCGGTCGTTCGTGGACGAAACGCGGCTGACGGGCCTGCGATTCAATTTTGATATTGGGCACGCGCATTTAAGCGAGAAGCCAGAGGCAGAACGCATCGAGAAGGCGTTCGAACCGATGCGCGAACTCGTGGCAAGTGTGCACTTGCACGACAACCACGGAGAGAAAGACGAACACTTACCGCCCTACGACGGTTCAATCGATTGGGAAAGCGCCATTCCGGTTTTGCAAAGCGCAACCGAAAAGAATCTAGCGATTACGCTGGAACTGAAAGAAAAAACCGGCGCCGATGCGCCAGGTATGACGGAACAGCTGGTGTCCGCGCGAACGGCGATGGATCGTTTCGAAAAAGAGTGGAGCTAGCTGGCTACGGAAAGCCTTAGCTTCCGTTTGTATTTCCGTAAATCCAGCAGCCAACCCAGGAAGTAATACCGGGCCAAAATCAAACATGGCAACAACACGAAGAAGGTAACAACTTCATTCGCACCGGCTGATGCAAGAGCGTGCACGATCCGCACTCCAACGAAAAACGCAGGGAAAGCACCTACAAGTTGAGCGATGACAAGATAGCCGGGATCGACATGTGTAATTGACAACTCCCAATTGACGCACGGTTCGGTGTTGTCTCGGCACTGGCCAAGGGTGGGGTCCAGTCGCGGCTCCGAGTCTAGCCGAAAACTTCCCCACCAGAAGTATCTTGAGTGAGTGCGCCCGTGTGCAAATTCGCGGTTCATTCGGACGGACGCCTGAGTCTCACCGAAGAAAAGTAACAAACCGACTGCCGGAAGAATCCATCGCCAGCGGATGCCCATGTTTGTTTGACACCTCTGTTAAAGACATGGTGCCATGATTGAGGAGGATTTCTTGCCAGAAGAGAGGCTCAATGAAACTGAATGAACTGTTTTTGGAGCAGCTGGAGGCGGAAACGAAAAGCACGCGGCGGGCGCTGGAGCGCGTTCCGGAAGGTCGCAATGCCTGGAAGCCACATGAAAAGTCCATGCCTCTCGGCTATCTGGCAGCGCTCGTAGCGAAGATGCCCGGATGGATAGCAATGATGATCGATCAGGATGAGTATGACCTGGGCTCGAAGGACCCAAGGTTTCAGCCAAAAGATCTAGATACGAATCGCGAACTGGTCGCTTCGTTTGACGAAGCGGTTGTCGCGGCGCGCAAAGCTTTGCAGAATACAACGGACGATCATCTTCACACTCACTGGAAGATGCTGGCTGGCGGCCACGTCGTCAGCGATGCGCCGCGCTATGTTTCGATCCGCGATGCCGTGTTCACACACTTGGGCCATCATCGAGGACAGCTGACTGTTTATCTGAGATTGAACGAAGCAGCAGTGCCGTCCATTTACGGCCCTTCAGCAGATGAGCGCGGATTTTAGTGCCCAAAAAAAAGAGACCGAACCTAAGTCCGGTCTCTACCTTCTTAAACGAGATTCAGCGAGAAGAATTTACGTGCCCATGTATTGAACGTGGACATAGCCGCCAGTGTGGATGTTGTAGAGCAAATACCATCCCGGATGGTCGGAATCTTCATAGACAGTGAAGTCGTCGCCGCAATCCCAACACCAGTCTGCAGCCAGGTCCCAATCCCAATCCGCGATCTGGAAATAGAAGCCGCCTGGAAACCAGAAACGATGATGGTCGCGGTCGAAGCGCTCGGCGCGATACCTGTACGAAGTTCCGAAATGTTCGAAATGGCCGTGTTCGAACGGATGAGCGACAACATATCGTTTGTCGTTTGGCCTGTCGTGGCCATACCAGTGATCGTTGTTTACGTGCGGCGCGGAATTGACGCGCGTGTCATGACGTTCCACTTCGGGCTTGGCATGGACGTCACGCTTGGGGGGCGGCTCCGGAATACGGCCGTGATTGGCGCGTGGGCCTTCATGATGTTCCTCAGGGCGCTGCGCGAAAAGCGGCACAGCAATAAAAAGAGCCAAAGCCAGGGGAACTGCGGAATGAGACTTCATCAGAACACTCCTCCTTGGAACGCAGGTAGCCTGGCACTTGCGTTACGAATCTCAGGAAATTTAAGAAGCACCACTGGGCGGAGAGCAACTATTAGTGCGACGTATTCTTGTGGCGTTCGGGGTACAGATACGGTTTGCGACTGCGTTTTAGAAACCGGGGGGCCGTTGGTCTGCAACAGCGAAGACACGTTCGAGAGCAATTCCTGCCGAGCAAAGCGTGCCTTCTTCGAAGAGTCGACCAATGAGCGTGACACCGTGCGGCACGCGGCGCGGCGGATTGAATTTCGGCAGCGGGTTTTTCGGATCCGGCGCCCAATCGCTGCGCGCCTCTGAGACTTCAACAAACCCGGCGCGCAACGTGAGCGATGGCTGGCCGGTGAAATTGGTGATCGTAAGCATTTCATCGCGCAGTGACGGCACAAGCAACAAATCCACCTGCGAGAAAATTCGCGCCATTTCTTCCGCAACTTTGCGGCGGAAACGGTCGGCTTGCACAAAATCCACGGCAGAAAGAAATCTCGACTGACGGAAAAGATTCGGCCACGCGTCGGGAACTTGCGCTTTCAACTCCCGCAGGCCGCCGTTCAGGGTCAATTCTTCAAACGCGGCCGCGCCTTCCGCAAATAGAATGAGTTGCAACGAATCGTAGGGCCAGTCCGGCAGCGAAACTTCGACGGGAGCCATCCCGAGTTTCCTGACGGTTTCAAGAGCGGCGCGGTCTACATCAGTTGCGGGAGGTTCTTTCATCCAACGCGGGAAATAGCCCACGCGCAGTCCCTTCGCGGATGCACTTGCATCGAAATCGAGCTTGCTCGGAACGCTCGAGAGGTCGCCTGCGTCGGGACCAGAAATCGCTCGAAGAACAAGAATCGCGTCTTCCACCGAGCGCGTCATCGGTCCGAGTTTGTCGAGCGACCAACAAAGCGTCATCGCGCCCGTGCGCGGCACGCGCCCGTACGTGGGACGCAAGCCGGTAACGCCGCACCGCATCGCAGGACTGACGATACTTCCACCCGTTTCGCTGCCTATCGAAAATCCAACGAGTCCTGCAGCAGTCGCGGCCCCTGGACCGGCGCTAGAGCCGGAAGCTCCTTCTTCGAGCAGCCACGGATTCATGGTCTGGCCGCCGAACCAAATGTCATTCAGTGCAAGCGCGCCAAGGCTAAGCTTGGCGAGAAGAACCGCACCTGCATCATGCAACCGCCTGACGACGGCGGCATCGGCACTGGGAACGCGCGTTCGAAATGGTTCCGCGCCATAAGTTGTGCGAATGCCAGCCGTGTCGAGGAGATCCTTTCCACCCCAGGGAATTCCATGCAACGGACCGCGATATTTTCCGGCAGCGATTTCGGCATCGGCCTTTTTCGCCTGCGCGAGAGCGAGGTCGCTTGTAAGCGTAATGATGCAGTGCAGTTTCGGATCGAAACGCTCAATGCGGCGCAAGTAAATTTGCGTGAGCCGCTCCGAAGTCAGTTTGCGCTGCTCGATCCATCTTGAGAGCCTGGTTAGCGGCGCGAACGCGATGTCTTCCTCGCTTTCTGGAAGCGGGCCAGGATCGGATTTGGAACGGAGAAATGCTTCATGCGCCGGACCGGCCTTTTCACCGGGAAGAACGGGGTTCCACTGTGAATAAGGCGCGACACTCGATTCGATGCCAACCTTGCGCGGACCGACGCGGCGTTCGTAAACCGATGCCAAAGTTCTCCGCCAACTCCCGGCCGCGATAGCTCTCTCGTCGGGCGTCATCTCAAATTGCACGAGTTTCTCGACTTCCGCGAAAGTATTGGTGGAAACCTCAGGACCAAACGCAGGCCCAGCGCCAAACGCCGGAGGCGCGCCGGCAGTAGGCTCAACTGGATTCTGTGATTGTGCCGATGCCTGTGCGTTAGGAAGTGCCGCTGCTCCGATTAAGCCAATCGAAGTCGTGGCAATAAAATCTCTGCGTGATCGCGATGAGTGCGGCATGATTTCCCCCGGGTGCGACATTGTAGCGTGGAGAAGAGCGAAACGCAGTTTCGCAAAGCATGGGCGCGCGCGATATCCTAAGAGATTGAAAAATGGGTAGTGCGGTCACTTATCGCGGCGAAGGATGCAATGACCACGATCACGATTGAGCACGCGGGAAATTACGACGGGCAGGAAGTCACGATCAAGGGCTGGCTCTACAATTTGCGCGAGTCCGGCAAATTGATCTTTCCGATTTTTCGGGACGGCACCGGAATCATCCAGGGCGTCTGCGCGCTGAAGGAAAGCCCGGAGGCGTTTGAAGCGCTGAAAGGCCTGACGCAGGAATCTAGCGTCATCGTCACCGGAAAGATCCGCGCAGAGCAGCGTGCTCCCGGCGGATTCGAAATGGGCGTCAGCAAAATCCAAATTGTACAAAAAGTGCCGGAGAGCACCCCGTTCCCGATTCAGCTGAAAGAGCACGGCGTGGATTTTCTGCTCGACCACCGGCATCTGTGGATGCGCACGCCGCGCCAAGCGGCGATTCTGCGCATTCGCGCCGAAGCGGTTCGTTCTGCCCGCGAATACATGGATTCGCAAGGCTACACGCTCACCGATGCGCCGATGTTCACGCCAGCAGCCTGCGAAGGTACCTCCACGCTATTCGAAGTGAACTACATTGACGACCAGAAAGCGTATCTAACGCAGAGCGGGCAACTCTACATCGAAGCAACGGCAATGGCGCTCGGCAAGGTCTACACCTTCGGCCCGACGTTCCGTGCGGAAAAATCCAAAACGCGCCGCCACTTGACTGAATTCTGGATGCTCGAGCCGGAAGCGGCTTACGCCGAATTGCCGGACATGATGAATCTGGGCGAGGGGCTAGTCAGCGCCATCGTGCAGGGCGTGGTGAAAAACAAATCGCGCGAACTCGAAATGCTCAAGCGCGACATCACGAAACTCGAAAACATCAAGCCTCCCTTCCCACGGATCTCCTACGAAGATGCGATTGACGTTTTAGTGAAAGCGGGAAATCCGGCGAAGTTTGGGGATGACTTCGGCGGCGACGAAGAGACCCTCATTTCCAAGAACTTCGACAAACCGGTAATGATTCACCGTTATCCGACTGCCATTAAAGCCTTCTACATGCAGCCCGACCCTGACCGACCGGATCTGGCCCTCGCGTTTGACATGATTGCACCCGAAGGCTACGGCGAAATCATCGGTGGCAGCCAGCGAATCCACGACTACGATCTGCTCGTTAAACGATTGAAGGAGCACAACTTACCCCAAGAATCGTTCCAGTGGTACCTCGACCTGCGCCGCTATGGCAGCGTTCCCCATGCCGGATTTGGCTTGGGCTTGGAGCGCACAGTGGCCTGGGTTTGTGGTACCGAGCATATCCGCGAGGTCATCCCTTTCCCCCGTATGATTTACCGAGTCTATCCTTAAGTGGTGGTATCCTTAGCTTTCTACGGCAGTTAGGAGTGGCGGACTGGGGCATGACGTCCGGCGCGGGTAGCGCCGGTCGGCATCTTCGAAGCGGCCTGCCACCGAACTCGGAAACTAAAAATGTCTCAAAAAGTGCGAATCATTGGTGTGCCCATGGACCTGGGCCAAAGTCGCCGCGGTGTGGATATGGGCCCATCAGCCCTGCGAGGCGCGGGCCTGCAGGCGGCAATCAAAAAGCTGGGACACAACGTGGAGGACATCGGTAATCTCGAAGTAAAGCAGCCGGAAGAGATGCCGGTCGGCGAAAAGCGTGCGAAATATCTCCAGGAAATCACCGAAACCTGCCAGGACATCTGCAAAACAGTGGAAAAATCGCTCGGCGAAGGATTTACGCCGCTCGTCCTCGGCGGAGACCATTCCATCGCGGCTGGAGTCGCCGCAGGGGTCGCGTCGCATTTTCGCAAAGACAAAAAAGAAATCGGCTATCTCTGGCTCGACGCGCACGGCGACATGAATACCCCGGATTCGTCGCCATCCGGCAACGTACATGGCATGCCGCTCGCGGCAATCATGGGATACGGCGCAGAAGAGTTGGTGAATCTGGGCGGCTTCAAACCGAAAGCAGAACCAGGCAACATCGTAATTGTTGGCGCGCGTGACCTCGACGCCCAGGAACGCAAAATTGTGAAAAAATCAGGCATTCACGTCTTCACGATGCGCGACATTGACGAGCGCGGCATGCGCGACGTGATGTCCGAAGCCCTCAAGTACGCCATGGACGACACCGCCGGCGTCGCCGTCAGCCTCGACATGGATTTTGTGGACCCGACCGACGCGCCAGGAGTCGGCACGCCCGTTCGCGGCGGCGTAACCTACCGCGAAGCCCATCTCGCCATGGAAATGATCGCCGACTCCGAAGCAATGGTCTCCCTGGAGGTCGTCGAGATTAACCCCATTCTGGACGAGCACAATCGCACCGCGTTGCTTGGCGTCGAGCTTGTGCTGTCCGCCCTCGGCCAGAAAATTCTTTAAATCGCGCGCCCATCCCAGATAGGCATAATTTAGCAGCCATTAGACGGCTTTTTGCTATTTAGCCGCATCTGTATAGCGAAATAGGTTGGGCTTCCAGCCGGTATCGGTCTATGGTGGTTTAGTCGAGGAGAAGAAGGCAATCTCAATGAATAAGCTCATTTCCCGCTTGACGGCAATTCTCATGGTTCTATTGCTTCTGCCGCTGCCCGGTTCTGCGACATGCGGAGGAGGAGGCGGCGGTGGAATGGGCGGCATGCGTGGCGGAGGTGGCGGTGGCAATGAAGAGGTCTATCAGGTTCCCTGGAAAATGCTGAAGCCACAAGAATCTTTGCCAGCTGGTGGCCTTTCACTCTATTGGTTCCCTTCTTCTGCTGAAGAATTCAAGAATTCGAGTCTACGCAATTCGCGCTCGCTATCGCTTTACTCCGCGCAATGCGTGAGCATGATCGTTTCGGACACACAAGCGCCCGAAATGCAGAAACTCGTTGCTGGAGAAAAACTGCCAGTGGCCGTGCTTGCCGGGAGTGACGGTGCGCCGATCGGAAAGGCGCAAAACAAGAACGGCTTCCTGAAAGTAGACCAAGTGGAAAAACTCGTAGAAGTCGAGATGAAGCAGCGCGAGGAATCCATCAAGCAGGAAATGAAGGACGCCAAAGACAAAGCAAAGGGTGGCGACAAAGAAGGCGCGATTACGCTTTTCAAAACAGTGATGGAGCAGAAGTGCCTGTTCCCCGGAAAAGCGAAAGACGCTTCGAAAGAATTGAAGAAGCTTGGTGTGGAAACAGGGCAAGTGTTTGACGCACCGGTGATGGACCGCGCGCAAAGCGCAAAGATCGAAGCCGTGATGAAGCGCGGCTTGCACGCGGAGATGGATGAAAAGTATGAGGCTGCGGAAAAGTTCTATTCGCAAGCGCGCAGCATGGACCCCGCCGATCCCGCGCCATTGCGCTATCTAGGAGAACTTTACCGCCATCACCTCGGCGATTGGGACAAAGCACGGACAACGTTCGAAGCTATCCTTGCCATGCCCGCCGATCCGCTTTCACGCGCCGTCGCCATGCACGGCCTCGGCAAAATGACGATTCACGAAGGCGATTTCCAGAAAGGCTTGCATCTGATGGAAGCCTCGGTGAAGGAATACCCGCTCGCGCTCGCATACCGGAACCTCGCAGTCTATTGGAATTCCGAAGGCGACCGCACCAAAGCCGATGAATACACGCGCGAAGCGACAAAGCTTGATCCCGACGATCCATACAACCTGATTTTCGCAGCGGCATTCCTCGCTGGAAACGGCCACGGCGAAGAAGCTCTCAAAATCGCCAAGGAAAACGAAGCCATGTTGCCCGCCTCATACAATCTCGCCGCAATTTACGCGCAACTCGGCCAAAAACAAAAAGCGCTGGACTTGCTCAAGCGCCACTTTTTCCAATATGAGCGCTACGAAGCCGTTCGAACAAAAGAAATGATGGAAGCCCGCGTGGACGAAGTCTTCGTTTCCCTGCGCGAAGATCCCCAATTCCTCGCCCTCACCAACGGCGCAGACGGCAAACTGCCAATTCCGAAGTCCAGAATGAACGAGCCGTCAATGCGATGAACCGAACTGCCCGAACGGGCAACGCATTGTTTTGGAAACATCGTGCAGATGCGTGCTTCTGACGAGGACTGTTTTCTGAAAAAATACCTCTCGTGACTCCGGGAAAGAAAATCCTGCGCATAGGTGTTTTGTTTGGCGGACGAAGCGGCGAGCATGAAGTTTCACTCGCGTCAGCAGCGTCTGTAATTCGTGGCCTCGACCCCGATAAATATGAAGCCGTTCCCATCGGCATTTCCAAAGAGGGACACTGGCTGATCGGCGGCGCAGCGCAGAAGATGCTGCCAGACGTGCTGAAAACCGGGCAACGCGTGGTAATGGCCGCGGACCCGACTGACGCAGCACTGATTCCACTCGACCGCAGCGGCGGCGGCCAGCGCATTGACGTTGTCTTTCCCGTGATGCACGGCACCTACGGCGAAGACGGCACCATCCAAGGTTTGCTCGACCTGGCAGGGCTGCCGTTTGTCGGCGCGGGAGTTCTCGGCTCCGCAATCGGTATGGATAAAGATGTTTCCAAGCGCCTTCTGCAGTCCGCGAAAATTCCCGTTGTACCCTGGATTACCGTACATCGCTCCGATTGGGAACGCGATCCTCAGACCATCCAAAAAGAAATCGAGAAAAAGTTCAAATACCCTGTTTTCGTAAAGCCGGCCGCACTCGGCTCCTCCGTTGGCATGACCAAAGTCCATTCTCGAGCGGAACTCGCTCCTGCGCTCAATCTCGCTGCGGAGTTTGCGATGAAAATTCTCGTCGAAAAATCCGTCAACGCGCGCGAAATTGAGGTCTCCGTACTCGGCAATCACGACCCGAAGGCCTCCGTCCCCGGCGAGATTGTCCCGCATCGCGAATTCTACGATTACACGGCAAAGTATCTGGAAGAAGGGACGCAGCTTTTGATTCCGGCGAAACTCGAACCCGCACAGGTAAAGAAAATCCAGAAGTACGCAATCACTGCGTTTCGCGCGCTCGAACTTTCCGGAATGGCGCGCGTGGACTTTTTTCTCGAGAAAAAGGGTGGAAAACTCTACTTAAACGAAGTGAACACTATCCCCGGCTTCACCTCGATTAGCATGTATCCCAAGCTCTGGGAAGCCAGCGGCATTCCCTTTCGCGAGCTGATTGATAAATTGATCGAACTGGCGATGGAAATTCATCGCGAAAAAGCCCGCACAAAATATCAGATTGAATTGCCGGAAGGCGCTGGCGGCGCCCTCGAAGCATAGCTACTCCTGCAAGCACTCCTCCCTCCCTCAAACACCTGTTCTCCTTTCTGCATCGCTTCTTCACACGGGGAAACTTTGTTACGATTTTCGGTGTCTAACAGAGAGGCTGGAGACATCGAATGACACTTCTGGACCCGCCCACCGAGCCACAGGGTAAATCGAGTGCGTTGAAATTCACGCTGATCGCAGTAGCGATGGCGGCCATCATCGGCGGCTGGTTTTTGTTCCGCTACTATCCGGAAAAACGCGCGGTGGACCATTTTTTTGACGCGCTAGTCGCCGGAGACACCGCGCGCGCCTACCAGGACTGGAAGCCTTCTCAAAGTTATAAGATGGGTGATTTTCTGGCGGACTGGGGGCCGGACGGATATTACGGTCCAGTGAAAAGCTACGAAATCCTCCGCTCCTCCTCGCCGAAAAATTCGAACGGAGTAATCATAAGCGTGGCCGTCAGCCCGTTCTCACCGATGCCCGGCGCAAACGACGCCGAAAAAAGCCGCCGAACAAAAACAATTCCTCTGTGGGTGGATACTGAATCGAAGGCGATTAGTTTCTCGCCAAACTCGGCTGACGAGTAGGCTGCACTTATCGCTCTAAATCGTCGAGCGCGCGAATCAACTCGTCCGGACTGACACTAGCCGTTCCCAACTTTCCAACAACAACTCCAGCAGCCGTATTAGCAAGGAGTGCCGCGTCCGGAACCGAAGCGCCTGCGGCAACCGCCGCCGCAAGCACGCTGAGCACTGTATCGCCGGCGCCGGTAACATCAAAAACCTGCCTGCCCGTCGCGTCGCGTTCGATTCCCGCTTGCCCCACGCGCGCATAAGTCACTTCAAAGCTCGTCGCGGGAATCGTCAAGTGCTTCGGCGAAGCCTCTTCAAAAACGCTCATTCCCTGTTCACCGCGCGTGATGACCACGGCACTGCAGCCAAAATGCGCGAGCAGCGCTCGGCCCGCTTCCTCGACAGATTTTTCATCGCCGAGCGAGCGCGTCACGAAAAATCCTGCTTCTTTTGCGTTGCAAACAATCGTGCGCGCACCGCGATAGGAGTAAAGCCGCGACGTTTTTGGCTTCACAAAAACGGGCAGATTCAATTTGTGAGAAGCGCTGAGAACCCGGTCCGCCAGTTCGTCGTTGATAAGACCCTTGTCGTAATCAGAAAGCACGAGCGCGTCGAGCTTTTTTGCAGAAGCAAAAAGCACGCGAAGAAGTTTTTCCTGGGCATCTTTTGCCAGGGGAATTCGCCGTTCATGGTCGATGCGTACGATTTGCTGATGCCGTGCAATCACGCGCGTCTTCACCGTCGTCACGCGCGACTTGTCCGCGAGCACTCCTTTGTCGCCGATCTGTGCCTCTCGCAGGCAATTGCGCAACGCAACGCCTGGCTCATCGTCTCCTGAGCCGCTTGCGCCAACCACCCCGAACATCTCCACATGCGCACCAAGTGCGGCAATATTCACCGCAACGTTGCCCGCTCCGCCAAGACACTCACTCTGTTCAACAAAATCCACAATGGGAACCGCAGCTTCGGGCGACAAACGCGATGCAGTGCCCCACAGATATCGATCGAGCATCAGGTCGCCGAGAACACCTATGCGTTTGCCCTTAATGCGCGGAATCAACCGCTTGAGACTTGCGATGGATGAGGAAGTGAGCCGAGCCATGGCACGCACCCGCGCGAAATTACTCCGGCGCGATTTGCGCCTCCTCGGCTAGCATGACGGGAATATCGTCGCGAATCGGATAGACACGGCGGCAGGACTCGCATTTCAAGCCGCTCTTATCCGCCTGTAAATGCACGCGCGCCTTGCACACCGGGCAACGCAAAATTTCGAGAAGTTCCTGCGGAATAGACATTGGGCTCTTGGAATAAATTCTACCGACTGATTTGAATGTAACAGACACTTTCCCTGGCGGCAACCAAAGGTCAACGCGCAACCGCCGCTCAAAGTCTCTTCGCTTCGCGAAATTCTCGAACCACGGCCCTCACGTCGCGTTGATCCGCGTCCACGGCGGCATTCATGCGGCGCATGTCTTCAGCAGAAATTCTTCCTGCTAATTCAGCGAGAGCACCGCGAAGCTGTGGAATTTGCTCCAGAGCCCCGTGACGAACAATTGGCACCGCATCATACGGTGGAAAGTAGTGCTTGTCGTCGTTCAACGGAACGAGATGCAGCGCCTCAATTAGTCCGTCAGTCGAATTCCCCGCAACTATATCCGCCTGATGCTGCGTAAGTGCCCGATACAAAAGCCCGAGATCCATCACGCGCGGCGTTTCCGCAAACTTTAAACCGTACGTCTGGCTCCAACCTTGAAAACCGTCCGGGCGTTCGAGAAATTCATAGCCGACCGCCGCATGCCACTTCGGTGCAATAGATGCCAGATCGGACATATTTTTCAGGTGCAAGCGTTCTGCGTCCTCTGATCGCACAACCATCGCAAACGTATTTTCAAACCCGAGTGGCTCCGTAACCTCCAGTCCGAATCGCTGCGCATACTGATCCTTCACTCGTTCGTAAGTCGCTTTTGAATCGCCCTTCGGCGCTTCGCCGAGCACTGCGGTCAACGCGGTGCCCGTATACTCCACATATAAATCCAAATCGCCCGCGAGCATCGCCTTGTGAATCAAAAGCGTGCCGCCGAGGTTAGCCTTGCGCTCAACGTGAATACCCGTTCGAGCTTCGATGTGTTGCGCGAGCAGTTCGGCAAGAATGACTTGCTCCGTGAAAAATTTGGAGCCGATAACGAGCTTTTTCGCCGTACTGCGTTTGCAAGCCGAAAGACAACCAAGTGCAACGACGAGCACAAGAAAGCATGCGAAGAATCGTCGCAAGCTAAACCACCCTCAACCGGCGTTCAAGCAGCCCAAGAGCCGCATCCGCAGCAAGCGCAAGCAATGCAGCAGGAATCGCACCCGCTAAAATTACAACGTCGCTAACCATCGCCACTCCGCGAAAAATAAATGTCCCCAGCCCACCTGCGCCAATCGCGGCGGCAATCGTCGCAACACCGATCGTAATTACCGTCGCCGTCCTAACACCTGCAAGGATCACACTGAGTCCCAGCGGAAATCGAACCCTTAGCAGAATTTGCGACTCCGTCATGCCCATCGCTTCGGCGGCTTCCAGAACAGCCGGATCAAGATTCGTCAGCCCGACCACTGTATTTCGCAATATTGGCAACAGCGCGTACAAAACCAGCGCTATCACTGCCGTGCGCGTACCGATGCCGCCCAAAAAAGGAAGCGGAATCAGAAACCCAAACAAAGCGAGGCTTGGAATCGTCTGGAGAACCGAAGCAAAACCCAAAGCAAACGCTCGCAACGATTTACGTTTTACAAGAACCATCCCAAGCGGAACACCGATCAAAATAGCGAGCGCCATGGAAATGATGACGAGAAATAGATGTGCCGCCGTCGCTTCCAGAATCTCCTCACGATGGCTGACAAAAAAGGTCCAAAGACTCATGCGCGAGCCTCACTCCCTACTTCGAACGACACGGCAAATGCCCTTACTTCAGGATGATCGACCCGCAAAAATGCTTCGGGCCCTGCATCGGCCACGACCTGTCCTGCAGCAAGCAAAACAATTCGTGAACCCAAGCGTAACGCTTCGCGCAAATCATGCGTCACAAATACGATGGTCTTTTCTAGCCGTCGCGCGAGAGCAGCAAACTCGCGCTGCAATTCCGTGCGCGTAACGGGATCGAGCGCGCCAAATGGTTCATCCATCAGCAAAATCGGCTGGTCGGCAGCCAGAGCCCGCGCAACGCCGACTCTTTGCCGCTGTCCGCCGGAAAGCTCGCGCGGCTTGCGCTCGGCGTATTCGCGCGGATCCAGTCCAACAAGACGCATCATCTCTTCAACGCGCGCAGAAATTCGTTTTGTGTCCCAGCCCTCGAGTCCCGGCACAAGCCCCACATTTTCTGCAACCGTGTAATGAGGGAACAGTCCAGCTTCTTGAATGACGTACCCAATCCCACGCCGCAAGGAAATGGGGTCTTGTTCGGCCACTGCTCTACCGTTAACGTACACATCTCCCCTGGAAGGGCTCAGAACACCGTTTATCAGCCTCAACAGCGTCGTTTTTCCACTTCCGCTACGCCCCAAAAGTACTACCGTCTCTCCGCGCAAAATTTTCAATGTGATTTGCGAAAGAATTGGATGACTCAAAGTACCAGGAACATGGTATTCAACGGAGCGAAACTCAATGGTAACGTCCGCGCGCGTTTCTGGTTTCGCATTCATTTCGATTGACACTCCAGCGCCAGGGAGTGACCATCGTAACGTAGCTCAGCCTCTTGGCGTTTTATTTTCGGCGCATCCTTCTCGCGGAAGCCGCATCCAACCGAAGGGGAAAAACCATGGGAGCTCCTGCCGCCGTCCGCATTCGCCACGACCTTCAAACTAGATTGCTACAGGCGCGCTCGCGCACTGACGAAATCTTCTCTTTAATCAAAGAAGAAGCCCTTTACGACAGGCCCGTTGCCGAACGCCACCGCCTGATCTTTTATCTCGGCCATGTTGAAGCGTTCGATTGGAATCTTTTAGGGCGACGGGCATTTGGAATCCGTTCCTTCCATTCAACCTTTGATCAGCTTTTCGCATTTGGTATTGACCCAGTCGGCGGTGGACTCCCAACGGACACTCCACAGGACTGGCCGGCACGTAAAGAAATTGACCGTTACAATCATCGTCTCCGCGAAGATCTCGATTCCGCAATCGAATCCGCGATGGAACACCCTAGTGAAGGGCATCCTCAGCTTTTGGAAATGTTGGAAACTGCAATTGAACATCGGCTGATGCATGCAGAGACCCTCGCCTATTTGCTCCACCGTCTTCCCTATGAAAATAAAGTTGGCAAACGCGCTCCGATTCACGCTCACAGCCGGCAACTGAAACCGGATTTGGTAGAAATTCCTGAAGGCGAAGCGACACTCGGAATGAACGACCGCGACGGCGAAGTTTTCGGCTGGGATAACGAGCGCGGCGAATGCGTCGTCAGCGTCCCGACGTTTGCCATTGAGCGCCACAATGTTACAAATGGGGATTTTCTGCGATTTGTGCAGGCAGGCGGATACAACAGCCGCAGCCTTTGGACGACCGAAGACTGGGCCTGGAAAGAAGCAAATGGAATCGAGCATCCCGCCTTCTGGCACCGCAACGGAAATATCTGGATGGCACAGGGCATGTTCGAGGAACTGCGCTTGCCGCTCGATTGGCCCGTTTATGTAAGTCATGCGGAAGCTACCGCCTACGCAAACTGGCTCGGGCGCCGTTTGCCCAACGAAGAGCAATATCACCGGGCAGCGTACGGCGTGCCGGACAATGCAACCGAGCGCCTGTATCCGTGGGGCAAAGAGGCACCGTCTTCGAAGCACGGAAATTTTGATTTTGTGAGTTGGGATCCTGCACCTGTGGGTGCGAACCCGGCAGGCGCAAGCGCGTTTGGCGTGCATGACCTGGTCGGTAACGGTTGGGAATGGACGCGCACCATCTTTGGGCCGCTGCCCGGTTTTTCTGCAATGCCTTTTTATCCCGGCTACTCCGCGAATTTCTTTGATGGACAGCATTATGTGATGAAGGGCGGCTCGCCACGTACCGCCGCCTGCATGTTGCGGCGCTCTTTCCGCAACTGGTTCCAACCACACTATCCGTACGTTTACGCAACCTTCCGTTGCGTCGAGGACTGACGGAGCCCAAGCCAGGGAGCGAACATGCTGACTCAACCCCTTCTGAAGCCAGCCGTGTCTGGATTTGCGGAAGACGTGCGCATCGGACTTACGAAGTCCGGGCAGCGCGAAATTCTTTCCAAATATCTTTACGACGAAGTCGGCTCCGCACTCTTTGAAGCGATCTGTTTGTTGCCGGAGTATGGCCTGACACGTGCCGACACGCGCTTGCTGCAGCAGCACGCGGATGAGATGGTGGCACGAATGCCGTTGCCTGCTCACGTCGCGGAACTCGGCAGCGGCAGCGGGAAAAAGACGCGCTGGATTCTGGAAGCGCTCGCTCGCCGCCAACATACATTTTATTACCCAATCGAGATTTCTCCTGCGGCGCTGGCCGCCTGCGAAAAAGAACTCGGCCAAATTGATCTCGTGCACATTGTAGGTTTTGAGAAGCCATACCTTGAGGGTCTGCAGGCAGTAGTGAACCGTCGCGAAGGCGATGAGCGCGTCTGTGTGCTCTTCCTTGGAAGTACGATTGGAAATTTTGACCGTCCGGCCGCGGATGTTTTCTTGCATCAGGTGCGTTCGATTCTGGAACCGGGTGACTCCCTGCTGTTAGGCACGGACCTGGAGAAGAGCGTTGAAGTGCAGTTGCTGGCATACGACGACCCAGCTGGCGTGACTGCGGCATTCAATCTGAACGTTCTGGCCCGAATCAACCGCGAATTGGACGCGAACTTTGACTTGAAGCAGTTTGCGCATGAGGCGCGGTGGAATGCGGCCGAGCGACGCATCGAAATGCATTTGCGCTCATTGCGGCGGCAGCGCGTAAATATTCCTGGCGCAGGCTTGCAGATTGGGCTGGAACCTGGCGAAACGATTTGGACGGAGAGTTCACACAAGTATTCGCCCTCGGAACCGATCGAGATGGCTTCGCGTACCGGCTTCCGTTGCGAAGCACAATGGATCGATGAAGAATGGCCGTTCGCGCAGAATCTGTGGATTGTCGAATAACGCGCCGCTGGCGTTAGTAGGCGAAATTGTTGAATGGATTTGTCATTCCGGCAGCGCAGTCTGCCGCCGGAATCTGCTTTTTTCCGCTTCGCTAAAAAGACTCGATCCGCCAAACCAGCCGCGCTGAAAAGACCTTTTCCGTGCTGAGCTTCCAACGCGCCAAAATTTGCGAGCCCTGATACACACGCTCGAAACCTTCTTCCGATTCCGAAACCGTTTCAATCGGCGCAATCCAGAAATTGTCCGTTCCCGGTGCGTGCAGTGCGATACGCACGTGCTGCCAGCCGTCTTCCATCCGCAAAATCGGGCCAGGTAACTCCCCGCTGAAACGCAGATTGCGCGGCCCTTCCATCGTTTCAAAAAAGCGGTCACCTTCCGTCGGCGCAAGCAAATTGATCACAGACTCGATTCCGATAATCACGGCGCGATCGAGCGGCTGTTTCAGTTTTATGCCAACTTCACAAGCCACTTCGCACCCACGCGGCGCAGGACCAAATGAAAACCTTTTCGTCAGAGACATCGCAACGTCGCCGTCTTTCGTCGGCAGTATCGCCTCGCGAACGATCTCTGCTTCGTGCGGGCCGGAATTTCTTACAACGTATTCGCCTGAAGCAAAGCCCGCGTCTTCCTGCAACTGAAGCGATTCATAATCCGCGTGCTTGCGCGTAGGTGAAAAAACAAAAATGCGAAACGCGTGCCGCGCCCAGCGGTCGTAACGCAAATATTTCTGTAGACCCGGCTCCTTGACGCGCGTCTGTTCATGAATGGATGCGACCGTTCCAACCGGAGAATTCGACGCTTCGAGGAGCCGCGAGTGATAAGCCTCCTGACGCCGCTTCATCGAATTGATTAAAGTTGCTGCCGAGGGTCGAAAATCTAGCGCAGCCAGCGTTCCGCCATCCGATGGTTTCATCAGCGCCTGGTATTCCGGCGACGTGAATAGCAATTCGTTCGCCCCGTCTGCGTCGTAGTCCAGCATCTCCACTCGTGAAACCAATCCACCGGGAATTTGCCGGTCGGCCAGCATTTCTGCGCGAATCAGGCTCTTCCAAAGTTCCGTGCGCAAATGGGGCGCGTATAAACCTCCAAAAACTCCGTGCCAATAGGCGTCGTTACATTGGCCGCGCAGGAGCAAATCGTGAGCCTCGGCAATTTCTTCCGCAGGCTTGGCCGCAGTCCTTCTCGCAGGCGCCGCCGCAACGCGCGTTGCCACGCGCAGCATTTTTTTGTGCAGCAGATTCGATTCAGCGTACTTACGAAAAAATCCGCGCCACGAACCGCCTCGAAGAAAGGCGGAAACTTCCGGCCTCTTCAAAAATTCCTGCTGCACCGCATGATAACGTTGCCGCACGGGCGTCGGAAATGCCCACTCCGTCATTTCCGCGTAAGACGCCGTCGGCAAATCCGCCCGTCCCAGCGGCGTGTGCGTTTCGGCGTATTCGCCAGGAGGAGTCAGACTCAGCCAATCCAGGTTCTCTTCCAGCGCTACAAAAAAATCTTCAAGCCAGTGGTCGCCGTAACAGTGTTCGAACGTTCCCGGCCAGCAGCCAAACTTTTCCATGTCGTCGCCCATGGCCGCCACACCATCCGGGTGCACTGCTGCCGCATCTTTCAAATATTTGATGGCGTCTTCAACTTTCCCAAACGGCAGAAGGTAACGAAGTGCCTTCTGCCCAGGAAATAGACGCACACATTTGCCGCGATCCTCCGCGACATAAGTGCCAAACAATTCGTTTGGCTCAAAGCCTGCCGAAAGAAAATGATAATCATCTACCAGCGAATATCCGACTTGCGCCGCCGCAAGCGCTGACGGAAGTTGCGGCTCCCATACACGTTCCGCCAGCCATGCACCCAAGGGCCGTTCCCCAAAATGCCTTTCCAAATAAGACGCGAGGCGCGAGACTTGCTCGATCTGATCTTCCGCAGGAATCACAGCCAGAATCGGTTCGTAGAATCCGCCACCGACCATTTCCACCTGGCCGCGTTTCACCAGCGCGCGCACCTGCTCAAAATATTCGGGATGATTTTTCTGAATCCAGACGAGCAGCGGCCCCGAATAATGCAGCCCCATTCGTACTGCCGGATGTTTTTCCAACATCTGCACAAATGGCAGGTAAGAGCTCTGATAGCACTTTTCGTAAACGTCTTCGAAATTGCCGACCGGCTGGTGGGCATGAATCAGCAGGGACAGATGAAATTTCTGCGGCACGGGGACGCGGCTAGGCTCCATGAATAATGATACCGCGACGCGAAACGCGGCTGAAACCGCGGCGTTCTCGTAGTTTGCTCCCGATACACGGATCACGAGGAGCTGTGTTTGGTAATCCAGTCTGCGATGATCTGCAAGACTTCCGGAGAAATCGTTTCCTCAATCGCCCCGTATTCCGCGGGAGTACCGGACTCTGCATGCTGGAAGAGGTGATTTAGCCCAGGCATCTCTTTGGTGGTGGCGTCCTTGTTCCCTGCATCGTCAAGCGTTTTCTGGATCAGCGCCAAATTTTCTTTGGCGATTACCTGCAGGTCTCTCTCTCCGTTTAGTGCCAGCACCGGACACTTCACTTTTTGCAGTGCTGGAACCGGATCGTAGTCCAAAAAGTAGCGAAACCAGGGCGAGCTGAGCATATGAATCTGCGCCTGCACTGATGCCGGCACCGTGCCTTCCGCGATGCCGGAGGAGATCACCATCGCATCCAGCTTTTTCTCCAGCACCACCGGATCTTTTTCCGAACGAACCAGCTGGTACGCCTGACGATCAAACGCAAGGCTCTGCAGCACCTGCGCTTGCGGCATTCCCGCAGCGCCGGCGATTGCCTCCGATTGCGCCAGCATTGTTTTTTCGCCCGTCTCCGCAGTGCTGGCAAGCAAAACAATCCACGCTACGCCTCCGTTGCCTGCAAGAATTGGTGCAATCAGACCACCTTCGCTGTGGCCGACCATACCAATCTTGGTTGGCGCGATTTCCTTCCTTGTTTTCATATACGCAAGCGCAGCACCCGCGTCAGCCGCAAATTCTTCTGTCGTCGCCGTAGAGAAATCACCCGTAGATTTTCCTATGCCACGCTTGTCATAACGCAACACGGCAATTCCCTTGCGAGTAAGGTAGTCCGCAAGGACCAGCATTGGGCTATGCCCCGCAAGAAATTCGTCACGATTCTGTGGTCCCGACCCGGCAATCAGGAGCGCAGCGGGAAACGGCCCTGCCCCAGCCGGAATCGTCAGCGTCCCTGCAAGCGTCGCCGTTCCCTTTTGGTTCGCGAACTTTATTTCTTCTTCCTTGTATGGATAAGGTTTGGCAGGATTTTGCGGCCGCCGCAAAGCAAGCACTTCATCCGAACGTTTGAACTCCAGTGCCACTGAGTCCTGATTCTGCGACCACTTTCCTGCAATCGAATTGTGCCCAGCATTCAGCGTTCCTTCGTATATGCCGCCCACCATCGCAATTTCGAAATGAACCGCGCCATTTTGTTCGCTTAATTTCGACATCGGCAAACCATTTGCGCCTTGATCCAAACTGTCTAGCGTGCCTGTCAAATTCTTCGAGTCATCGTGCGCAATGTGAAGTTGCAACCGATACCGCATATTTCCGTTTTGAAAAGCCCCCTGCCATGTCCCTTCAATGGGCGAGGTCGCATTCGCTGGCTTTCGCCCGCCAGCGGCCATACTTCGCCTCTGAAGCACCAGTGGCAGCATCGAACCACCCTGCTTCCAGGTTCCGGAGAGCGAGCGTGAGTCCGCTCCAAGTTTTCCGTCAAACATCGCTCCAACCTGCGTAATTTCAAAATGCAGGTTGCCCTGCTCAAAGCTGACGGATGCAGCATCCATTCCATAGACCGCCTGATCCGGGCTATCCAGTTTTGCGTGTAACTCGCCGGCTTTTTCGCCACTCACATGCAGCACCAGTTTCAATTGCGCTTCACCAATCTGCAGCGCGCCTTCCCATTCCCCTTCAATTCCTCCAGAACGTACCGCTTGCGCCGCAGGACGCGTTTGCGCCGGTTTTGTCTGTGTTTGCGCAGCAACCACGAGCGCACCAGTCCCCAGCGCAACCGCGAACGCCAATCCAATCGCCAAACCCCGGTTTCGCAAACTGAATCTCCTTCTCACTGGCTCCGTCACTAGATGGCTCGCGTCATCTTTTGGTTGGCGTCGTCTTGCCCCGCCGCTAAATCGTTTTTCTGGCGTTGACACTTGCACCTCTATGTGAAAGTCTACACGGGCTAGACGTATGAGAGTTACGGCCAAAGGCGAGTACGCAACCAGGGCGGTTCTTCATCTTGCCATGGAGTATCCCGAAGTCGTTACGATCAACCAGATCGCCGAGCGCCATCGCATCCCCGTAAAATATCTCGAACAAATCCTTCTTGAACTGAAACGTGGCGGCATTCTTACAAGCCGCCGCGGCGTTTACGGCGGCTATCTTCTCTCTCGCAGCCCCGAGGAGATTTCTGTCGGCGAAGTCCTGCAAATTGTGGACAACCGCGTTATCGATTCCTCCTGCGTCCAGCGCGATTCCGACCGCGGCTTCCTCTGCTCCGACTCGGAAGGCTGCGGCTTGAGGCAGATCTGGACTGACGTCCGTGTCGCCGTCGAGAAAATCCTCTTCGAAACATCTTTCGCCGACGTTTGCGTCCGCTCGCATCGCAAGCCGCCGCTTGCCGATACGCCAAAAACCACAGCCCGGTTGAACGCTTAACCCTCAACAAAAAAAACGGCGCCCAATTTCGCAATTGAGCGCCGCAAGCCTCTTCCCGAATTTCTAGCCTTACTTCTTTGCGTACCAGTCGGTGTTGCTCGACGCGTACGCCTGCCACTTTTCCGGCAAGTCTTCCATCGCAAAAATCGCTGTTACGGGACACACCGGCACACATGCGCCGCAATCAATACACTCCGTCGGATTAATGTACAGCTGCGTCACGCCTTCATGCTCCGCTTCGTCCTTGCGCGGGTGAATACAATCCACCGGGCATACATCCACACAGGCGGTGTCCTTCGTGCCGATACACGGCTCGGCAATCACATAAGCCATTCACGATCTCCTTTGCTCGGAACAGCGGCCGGAGGCTTTTAGCACAATCCTGGTTTCCGGCAAAAATGCGCTGGGTTCTATTTGGCTTTTGGCCAGCGAACAATACCACTTGATTGTACGCGGCGCGCTTGCGATTCTCAACTGACGCATCCGATGAGGATACGTTATCCCGAGGGAGCATCGCGACCGAGGGATCTCAACCGCAAAAATTAGGACTAAATCCGTCGTAGTTCATTGGCTGCAAATTTAGCTCTCAAACTCCTGCGGAGATTTCCATGCTCGACACAAAAGGCAATCGCATCACCTATTTCGGGCACAGCACATTTTCACTTACCACTCCGAACGGTCAAATCGCTCTCATCGACCCTTGGGTGATGACCAATCCTCGCTGCCCCGAATCTCTCAAGAAAGTCTCGAAACTCGACGCGATTTTCCTCTCTCACGCTCACTCGGATCACTTCGGCGACTTGCTGGCGTTGACAAAGCAATTTCATCCAAGAATTTTTGCGATTTTTGAAACCGCTCTATATATCGGCAGCAAAGGATTCGAGAAAGAAGTGACCGGCATGGGCAAAGGCGGCACTCAAACCGTTGGCGATTTTCAAGTCACTCTGACGCACGCTTTCCATTCGAATTCCATTGATAGCGTCAACCCGCCCATGTACGCCGGCGAACCCGCTGGCTTGATTATTCGCATGCCCGGCGGCTTCACGCTTTATCACGCAGGAGATACAACCGTATTCGGCGATATGAAACTAATCGGCGAGCTCTACAAACCGGACCTCGCTCTCCTCCCCATCGGCGATCTCTACACAATGGGTCCACGCGAAGCCGCCTGCGCCATCCGTCTCCTCGGCGTTAAGCATGTCATCCCCATGCACTACGCAACCTTCCCGGTACTCACCGGTACTCCCGATGCCTTGCGCGAAGAGGCAAAAGATATCGCTGGTCTTACGATTCACGCGCTAAGACCGGGCGAGAACCTCGCGTAACTGTTTCAGTGTGTTTTTTGTTTGAACCGAAATTGACTAGCGGAAGAAGTTTCTCAGAAAAAAACCAACATTCGCTGGCCGCTCCGCCAGCCTCCGCATGAAATAAGGAAACCAATCCTTGCCATACGGAATATAAACTCGCACGCGATAGCCATCGCGTACGAGCCGTCGCTGCAAATCCGTCCGAACGCCGTAAAGCATCTGAAACTCGAAATCCTCTTTCGAAATCTTGCTTTCCGCCGCGCATCGAATCGTCGCGCCAATCATCTTCGGATCATGCGTCGCAATCCCATGGTAAAAACCGCTCGGCAGCAGCATTTTCACCAAGCGCACGTAATTCGCATCCACATCCGCCTTGCGCTCGAACGCAACCTCCGGCGATTCCTTGTACGCGCCCTTGCACAACCGGATCCTGCATCCATACGCCAGCAAATCCTGAATGTCTTTTTCGCTGCGATACAAATAAGCCTGAATCACCGTGCCAACGGAGGGATTCTGCGACCTCACCCGCTTCACCAGGTCAATCGTCCGCTGCGTATAAATCGAGCCTTCCATATCCACGCGTAAGAAATTATCAAACGCCGCCGCGCGTTCCACGATGGAAAGCACAAGGCCTTCACAGAATTCCGTACTCAGATCCAGCCCTAGAGCCGTCAGTTTGCACGAAACGTTTGCGTTGATTTTTTCTGTGGCGATCTTTTCGAAGACTTCAAGGTAAGCATCGCGCGAATGCTGTGCGTCCCCCGTAGAGGAGACGTTCTCTCCCAAATAATCTAGGCTGACCAGCATGCCATGGTCATTACAAACGCGCGCTGCCGCGATTGCTTCATCCAGCGCCTCGCCCGCAACAAAACGGTGCGACATGCGCCGGGTCGTTGCGTTTGTGGTGACCCAATTTGCGAATTTTTTGCTTTCGGAAAGCTTGAGGAGCGTCGAACGAACCATACCCAGCTATTATGAATTATTCTTTTTGCTTGGGAAGCCGCTCACGCGTGATTGTGCCCTTCCAGGAACTTTTCGGCATCGAGCGCGGCCATGCACCCGGAACCCGCCGCCGTCACTGCTTGCCGGTAACGATGGTCCTGCACATCGCCCGCGATGAAGACCCCTGGAATTTCCGTCAGGCTCCCGTGCGTTGCCAGAAGGTACCCGTTTTCGTCCGTCTTGAGCTTGCCTTTGAACACTGTCGTATTTGGATCGTGCCCGATGGCCACGAAAACTCCGTCCAGAGGAATTTCTCTGCTCTCATTCGTTTCCGGATTGCGCAGCTTCACGCCAGTCACAAGCCCTTCCGGAGCGTGAATCTCTTCCACCACTGCCGGCGTGACAAATTCCACTTTCGGATTTGCTTTCGCTCGGTCAATCATGATTTTCGAAGCGCGAAACTCCGGTCGCCGATGAATCAAATAGACTTTGGTTGCATAACGCGAAAGAAAATTCGCCTCTTCCATCGCCGAATCTCCGCCACCTACCACCGCAATCGGCTTCCCGCGAAAAAAGTAGCCATCGCAAGTCGCGCAAGTTGAAACACCGCGCCCAATCAACTCCCGCTCGCCCTTGAGCCCAAGCAGCCGCGCGGAAGCCCCCGCCGCAACGATCAAAGTCTTCGTTTCCAGTGTCTCTTTGCCCACCGTGACCCTGAATGGTCGCTTCGACAGGTCCACTTCCGTCACAGCACCAGCCTTGAACTCCGTGCCAAACTTTTCAGCCTGCTTCCGCATGTTCGCGATGAGTTCCGGCCCCATAATTCCGTCTGGGAAACCGGGGAAATTCTCCACGTGGGTGGTCAGCGAAAGTTGTCCACCCGGTTCATGCCCGTCCAGCACTACGGGCTTCAGGTTCGCCCGCGCGGAATAAATTGCCGCAGTCAATCCCGCACATCCACTGCCGATGATGACCACGTTCTCCATTACCATTTTCTCCACGCTATTAGATTCGCAACCCGCCATTCAGGATACAAGAGGCTCTAGATTGTAGCATTTGCAGGCTTTATGCTCGCCCAGCGAAGAACCTGGAGTAGTAAGCCAGTTTGATTTTTTTTGGTGTAACGCACTAGGTCGAAAATTCAAACTGACCTGCCTGCCGAATCCATTCAAAACGTCAAAACGCAGCCAAATTGGAAGCAGCTTTTTTGTTGTTCCGAATTGACCGGGAAATTTCAGTCCGCTTATGCTCTTTCCATCGCCACACAAGGAGCTGTTCCTATGGATCCGCGCTACCCGATTGGAAAATTGGAAATCCCTGCAGCAGTCACGCCAGCGTTACGCCAGTCCGCAATCGAAAAAATCGCCGAAACTCCGGAGAAATTCCGAGCCGCTGTGAAGGGTTTGAACGACGCACAACTCGACACTCCCTACCGTGACGGCGGCTGGACCATCCGCCAGTTGGTCCATCACGTGCCAGACAGCCACATGAACGCCTACGTCCGCTTCAAGCTCGCGATGACCGAATCCACTCCCACGATCAAGCCGTATGCTGAAGACAAGTGGGCCCAGCTTTCCGACTCGCGCTCTACGCCGGTCGAAGTTTCTCTTGTATTACTGGAATCGCTCCACACGCGGTGGGTTCTACTGCTGCGCTCGCTATCGACGGAAGATTTTGCACGGAAGCTCGTGCATCCAGACAACGGCGAAAAAAATGTCGATTGGCTGCTCTTTTTGTACGCGTGGCATGGCCAGCATCACACCGCGCACATCACCGAACTTCGCAAACAGAAAAACTGGTGAAGTTTATTCCGCTTCGCCGCGAACTACGGAAATCCCATCCGGGTTCGTATCTTTCAATAGCGAAGCTAACGGGTCCGGATCATTCTGCCCTTTAAGATAGCGGTCGAAAAACGCAACGCTATATTTCTTGATGTGCCGGCGAGCTTTTATATCGCGATTCGTCCACGCATAGTGCCCGGCATCATCCAATTCCACGAAGAATTTCGGTACGCTGGATTGGTCATACGCGCCATTTGCGTGCTTCACCACGCCGGTCGTGCCAAAATCCTCAGTCCCTCCCTGATACATGACGGGAACATTTAATTTCCCCAACGTGCCCTTCGTCACGTAGGGCGCACAATACGGGGAAAGGGCCAGCACGGCTTTGACGCGTGAATCTTTCCAGGAAGGCCATGCGCCCGCTAAACCCAGGGCCGTGTATCCCCCTAACGAGTGTCCTGAAACTCCGATTCGGTTCGGATCAATCCGAACGCCCTCGAACGTTTCTTCTCTCAGCACGGCGTCTAGAACTGTCTTAATGTCTTCGCGGCGGCCCGCATAAGTTTCTTCGTTCCATTGGCCCGCGTTATGAAAAGGCGCCTCTGGTTGACCGGGACTGTTTAGCGACCTTTTTCTATTTACGCCCCCGCAGCTTGCGTCATCATGGTTCGGCGCAAGAACAAGGTAGCCTGCGTCCGCAAGCGCTTCGACCAGGAAGGCAGACTGTGTGTTACAGCCGCCAAATCCATGTGAAAAGACAATCAGCGGATAGCCGGCATCTGGGGCCATTCCCGCAGGCTTCCAAATCGCCACGTCGCGCCCGTCAATCTTCTTATGCCTTGCATCGTCTGTATGAACTGAAAAGGAACATAAGCTGGTAACTGCCAAACAAACGCCTACCGCCACGGCTCTTCTGGCCAACAAAAGTGTTTTCCCTCCGTATTTACGAGCGGACTGATCGAAACCTGGTCTTGCGATGAAGCAAAAAAATCCCTGGAATTGCTTATAAGAATTGTCAGGTATTTTCTTGAATAATCAAGAGGACTTTGGTTCTAGGCCCCATCAAGTGATACTCGTTCGGAACGCCCGCCATGGTGCGTTGGTATCACAGCGTGCACATTACGGAACTCTCCAAGCGGACATATTGGTTGGTTCACCTGGCCGCCGGCCGCGAACTCACTCATGGGGGAGTAGCACTGAAGACGCCCTTGGCGTCCTATTGGGCGGTTTACCTTTCTCTTCCATTTGAATTTGGCTGGTTGCTGCCGGTTAGCCAGCCAGAATTATGCGGACTTCTTTTCTTCCAACTGCTTCAATTCCCTGATCAGCGTCTTACCCTTGCGGAACCAGAGCCGCTCGTAGCGCTGCATATAGCGAGGCAGCGTCCGCTTCTTCATCATCAGTGCCTGCGCTGCTTGTTTTGCTTCCTCTTTCCTTCCGGCCAGCTGCAAAAACTTCGCGTAGTTATAGAGCGTTTCGGGCGTGTTGGAGAGCCGCACCGGTTCCGCGAACATCGCTTCGGCTCTCGTGTAGTCTCCGGTTTGCGCGTAGGCGTTCGCGAGTAACGCCGAGGCACGATAAAAATCGAGTTTAGGGTCGCTGTTCACGGCCACTTCCAGATCCGGAATTGCGGCTGCAAAATCGCTCAAGCCGAGCGAGGCTTTTGCGCGGAAGTAAAATGTGTGCGGCGAATCGCTTCGCGCGGCAATGGCCTTGTCAAATGCTTCGCGCGACTTTTCAAATTTCTTTTCGTCAAGATACATCTCGCCGAGTTCTTCGAAATTCCCCGCGGAAGGATTGTCGACGATATCCATTTCCAGTTTTTCTATCCGGGTACGCCGGCCAAAACCCTGAAAAACACCACGAAGAAGGCCCAGATCGGGAATGGCTTCCACAACGAGGTACGCGGACGATCCGATAAACCCGCCGAAAAGGATGATGTAGAACCAATAGTTATCCGGGCGCCGGCGCACAAAGTGAATCAGCGCGACGATCTGCACGATGAAACCCCATGGATAAAAAAGATGACTCAGCGCAAACATGGCTGGTTGCAGCGCTCCTGGTCCTCTGGACTAATGCGATCCTGCTGAAATTATCCGCGAGATTCTCCTAGCTGGAAGCTGCCAACTCGTACAGGTATTCCACATGAGACAAGGCAGCGCCGTCCATGCCGCGGACTTTCGGATTCGAAGATTCGATCACGTAATATTCGTCCGGAGCGTGAGCGCCGCTCCCATGACCCAGGCCGAAGTGGCTCGCCGGCATTTTGAGCGGTTCGCCAGTAAAGACGTAGCCCGGCCATGAGCCAGCTGCGCGCGGCAATTCGATGGGTTCAATTCCAGCGCGACTGCAGACGGATTTTTCCGCGCGTGAAATCAATGAATCCGCGGGAGTACTGGTGGGATCGTAACCGCCAGTGACGTTCACTTCGATATCGCCAAAGCCACGTTTTGCCAGATGCGCTTTCAGCGCTTCCGCTGCTTCTTTCGCTTTCATGTCCGGTACTAGCCGCAAATCCATTTTTGCGACAGCACGCCCGGGCAAAATTGTTTTGCCGCCGGGACCTGTGTACCCGCCAACAAGTCCTTCGATATTTACGGTAGGGCGCGAAGAGAGCAGCTGAAGCGACTCTTCAAAACTTACGTCATGAATCCAGTGCTGGGTGCCGAGCGATTTTTTCACGGTCTCTTCGTTCAGGCGTTTCGCAGCCGTCGCAATCATTTTCTTCTCGGCGTCGCTGATGGGCCGCGCTTTGTCCGCAAAATGATCAATCGCGGGGTCTTGGCCGTCGGGTGAAACGAGCGTGGCGAGCGCTTCGACAAGATGCCACGCAGGACTATCGAGCCGCGCTTTGTTGCTGGAATGAACGTCTCTCACCGGACCGCGGCCCCACTTTGCGCCGCTCGAAACCAGCTCCAGTTCGATAACTCCCTTCGCGCCGTAGGTAGTCACCACGGTGCCGTCGGGGTCCTGCGAGGCGGACGGCATATAGACACCGATGGTTTTGCGGAACGCTTCCAGCACTTCCGCTTGATGAACCACCTGCGCGAAGTGCGGCGAACCGATCTCTTCTTCGCCTTCCGCCACAAACACAAAATTCACGGGCAGCTTTTTCCCGGCGCCGCGAATCGCGTGCAGCGCCGCCAGAAAAGTCGCTTCCGGCCCTTTCTGATTCACCGCACCGCGCCCAATCATTACTTTTCCTGCGTTCGGACGATCAAGGATCGCTGCATCCAACGGCGGTGAAACCCATTCTTTCGGATCGAACTGCTTCACGTCATACATGAAATAGAGCCCGACCGTTTTCGGCGCGCCGGCATCGAGCGTGGCAAAGACGCCCGGATGGCCGTCCGTCGGCATTTTTTTCACCATGCCGAAGCCGGCTTCGCGCAGCATCTGCATCATCAACTCACAACCTTCGTTCATGTTGCGGTTTTCCGCCGCGATGCTCGGCAGTTTTATCCAGTCCTGCAGCCGCTTCACCGATTCGTCATGCCGCTTCGTAATTTCCGCCTTGATTGAAGAGAAATCGTCTGCGGCCATCCATTTGGAAATTGGCAGCCCATTCATGGAAAGGCCGGCTGCGCTGGCCATTGCGCCTTGCAAAAATTCACGTCGGTCCGTCATGGTTTCCTCCCACTCGCGCGACAGCCTACACGTTCTTTCTTCTCCCGGCAATCTTCGCCGTTCGCCGTTTCGCCTTTTTCGGTCTCTCTCGCCCCTCACCACACGTGAAGGGGTCTTTTAGCCTGGCATCCTCGTATTTGAGTAACGGACATACAGGTTCGAAAAATGGTCTATGATTGCGCAACCATCCGCAGGTCGAAGGCTGGGTCTTAGAGGTCCCGAAGTGCAATGCAAAGTGGAATGCGAAGCGGAATAAGTCCAGACGAAAAAACGCGGGACATTCTCTTCGCGTTGTTGGCTGGCTTGTTGTTGATCTTGATGGCCGTGCTGGCGGGCGGCTCTGCGCTCCGCGAATCCGCCACGGTGGATGAAGTCTCGCACATCGGCGCGGGCGTGAGCTACTTGCAAAAACTCGATCTCCGGATGAATCCGGAGCACCCGCCCCTGCCAAAGGTGCTGGCAGCGATTCCCTTGGTATTGCACGGCGTTCGTGCCGACTATAGCCACATCTCGTGGAAATTCAGCGAAAAGTTCTTTCCTGCGTTCGTCGGGCAGTGGGTCTTCGGGGAACGGCTGCTGGAGAAGTGGAACGACCCGAAAACCCTGCTCGCCTGGGCGCGCTTTCCCATGCTCTTGCTAACTCTGGCCTTGGGATGGGCCGTGTACGCATGCGCGAAGCGGCTGGGAGGCGCGTGGGGCGGCGTGCTCTGCCTCACCGTCTACGTAAGCACGCCCGCGTTCCTCGCTTTTGGCCCGCTTGTCCACACAGACGTGGCAGTGACTTTGTTTTCTCTGCTTTCCCTGTGGACATTTGCCGAACTCTGGCAAGAACCCAACCGGAAGAGCGCGTTGCTGTTTGGCCTGAGTCTCGCAGGAGCTTTGCTATCGAAGTTCACAGCAGGCGTTTTGTTCGTCGCGTTCGTTCCGATTGCACTGAGCCTGCGCTGGCGTGCTGTTTCCGGCCAGCCCACGAACAAGCCCGAGCTGCGCGCGTGGCGGCGAGCGCGCTGGCAGGCAACATTCAAAGGCGTTTTGTACGCAGCGTTGGTCGTATACGCCTTCTACTTCATCTTCTCCTTGCATCAGCCCACCAATGCGCTCTACCGGATCGGCGATGGCCCACTGGCTCTTTTCCTGCGCCGTCTTTTGTTTCCCCCTTTCCTGTACCTGCGCGGATTGTTCCTGGTGCTGATCTCAAGCAGGCGGCCGACTTTTCTCCTCGGCCATTACTATTCTCATGGTGTGTGGTTCTACTTTCCGATTGTCTTTGTTCTGAAATCGTCCCTCGCCTATCTCAGCTTGCTATTTCTCACCGGCGTCGCTGCCTCAATTACAAAAATGACCAGGAAAGTGACCGAGAAAGTGCGAGGCGAAACGAGCGTTACACTGATCCCGCCAGAGCGAGCCCTGCATTGGCGTGTCCTTTGGGTGAGCCTGCTTGTGTTTACTGGTGTTTGCCTCATCAGCCCTCTCAGCATCAGCATCCGGCACTTCACCGTGCCCATGGTGCTGTTGATCCTGATGCTCGCGCCACTGCCTCGCCTGGTGGAAGAATTGGGTGCGAGAACGCCGCTCGCGGGCAGGCTGGGAACTGCGGCAGTCGCCGCACTTGCCGCCAGTTGCCTGTTCACCGCCGTGCGCGCATATCCGTACTATTTTCCGTTCATCAACTCCTTGAGCCTCGGACGCCCGGCCTACACGCTCGTCAACGATTCCAACGTGGATTGGAACCAGTCGCTCCCGGAAGTGCGGCGATTCGCCGAGCAACATCATCTGCAGCAAATTGGGCTGGACGATTACGGCTTTTCGGATCCCACCGTATTCGCGCCACAAGCGCAACCCTGGAATTGCCAAAAACCTGCGCCGGGTGACGAAGGGCAGTGGGTCGCGCTCTCTGCCAACAATATTCTCGATGGACATAATTGCGCGTGGCTGATGCGCTACCCTCACGAGCCTTTTGCCGGCGGCAGCATTTACGCAGTGCAACTCCCCGCACAGATCCCTGCGGCTGGCAGCGCGGGTGGACCGCCAATGCCTTCGGACTATCGTCAATTCGGTGGCGCGCCCATGGACATACGCGGCTTCTTCAAGCACGTGATCCAAGATCCGGACGACCTCCCGCGAGCCGTCGAATGGATGCAAACCGAATTCACAAGTTTGAGCAAGTCCCCAGGTCCACCTCCGAAACCTCCGTGGGAACCTTAGTCTCCAACTCGCGCGAAGACCTAGACGTTCTCGTCGGCTCCGGCAAACAGGTCCCTCGACTCCCGATGGTCGCTTGGGACAGATATCCTTCATCGGATATCTGGTTAACCATAACCACCCTCCCCCGCCCCCTGTTTTTTGTAAGTGTTGAAAATAAAGGGACTTTAAGTCCTTTGCGCCACAAGTGTTCATTGTAGAAGGGTTGCAGACACATTTTTTGTAAGTGTTTATTCCAAAAGACTTATGGGATTTTTGTGGAAAGCCGAGAAGGTGGGTGTTTGCCGCGAGGCAGGAGGAAAGCGTCGAACAAAACACGCGGAAGGATAGCACGAGATTATTGGAAAGGTTAAGTTATTAACAGGGAATGGGAGCAATCGAGTTGCGAATGGCCATTGATGCGGGCGAAAGGTTACGCCGAACACAGATCGACTCGGATAACGTCACTCTGTCCCGAGTTCCCCGGTGGGTCTCATTACCATCACTCAGTTGTACCAAGCAGTTTAGTCTCTCGACGTATCTCTTCGCCGGCTGCGTCAACACCGTTGTCGATGGAAATCCATATCACGCCCTGAATATCAGATGGCAATTCGTTCGGACCCTTGTGAAGAACGATGACGCGCCCGGATCGACGCCCCAGTTGTGCATAGAAGAAGCCCAACTCGAAGATGACATTCTGGCGCGAGCGACGAAGTTCCTTGTTGGTCGTCGATGCCATTAGGTCGTCCGGCGTAAGTAGCACGAACACGCAATCGATCTGCTCTGAGAGATCTTCGAATTTCTCAATTATTGTTCTGCCGCAATTGGGTTGCTCGCGCAAGACCACTGGTTCTGGCCAGTGGAGTGTATTCTGCAAATAGTTCTTGAGTTCGAAGAGTGCTTTTTCATCGTGACCGTGCACTATGAACGCGCGTGGTCGCGATTTTCCTTTAAGGACGCCGATATCTTCCAATGCGCGACGAACTGCCCGCAGGCCTTCAGATTTCAATACAATTGGAATCCCTTTGGATTTTGCCCAGTGCTCTGAGTCAGATCCCCACAAATCTCCTGTAATCAAAACCACTTTAAGATCAGATTTTTCCTTTAGTAGCCGCCGCGCTAGGGCTATTCCGGTTAGAAATCCTGCCCTACTCTCTTCGGTGCTGATGCCCGACACGTCGGGATCGTTGGGTAACATCACATCGATGATGGCGGCATCAAACTGCTCATTTGGAACCTTGAGGGCTTCCTGAGCAGTACTTGCTCGAATTGTTGCCACGCCAGAGTCTGTGAGAGTCTCGGCCAGTTGGCTTGCGTAGAACAGATCATCTTCGACTATGAGAATCGCCATACTCTTTCGCCGCCATCGCCAGCCGCCCTCTCAATCGTTTGGATAACAGTTGCCAGGGGGACTTCGCCCTTTCTCAAATAATCGAGTCGCAAAGTTCGAAGCGGACGTATCTTTGATTCGTCTCCGATGACGGAGAGACAAACAATAGCAATCTGTGGCCGCTCACTCTGTAGCTTCCGAATTAAATGAAATCCTGTTTCCTGTGAGTCGATATTTGGAAACTTCGTACCAGCGGGCATCATGATATCAGTGACGACGACTGCAACTTCATGGGTATCCAGAAGATCGAGGGCTGTTGTCATGTCGGTAGCGAATAAGCATTCGTACCCCTTCGGCTCCAAGGCATAGCGCAGTGATTCGTGGAACCACGGTTCATCGTCGACAAATAAAATTGTTTTCATACGAGTCTGGACAATGGGAACATCAATTTGAATCTAGAGTCCCTACCGGTCGTTTTGAGACCGATCGCTCCTTGGTGCAGTACCATGACCCTCTTCGCGAGATATAAGCCGATGCCTGTTCCAGCTGGCACTTTTTGCTTGGCGGTGCTTCCTCTGAATCCTCGTTTGAACAACTGTTCATTTTCATCCGTCTTAATCGGCAAGCCCGTACTTCTAACGGATATGACTAGTGTGTCGCCGATTTTGTCGACGGTCGCTTGTTCCGCGCTTATGACAATTGTTGAGCGCGAATCCGAGTACTTGACAGCATTTTCGAGTAGGTTAGAGAGAGCCTGAGCGACAAGATTCTTTACCATTTGAACTTTTTTGCCCTGCAATGTCCCGGCAAATGAATCTTCGTCAACTACGATCTTCTTCTCGTTCTCGGCTGCTTGGGGCTGAAAATCGTTAGCCAAGTTTATGCATAATCTTAGGATGTCGACTGGCTCGGGTCGTTCTCGGAATTGGCCTAACTCCAAGTCAGCCTCAAGGTTCGACATCAGAGCAAAGTTTTTGATCAAGTGAACAAGGATTGTGGCCTGCGAATAAATCGAACTTAGAAGTTTGGACTTCCGAGACAGAGAGACTTCCGGGTCTTTTAGGGCTTCAATGCTCCATTTGATCGCACCTAGCGGAGCCGTGAGTTGGTGCGCAACGTTCTGCAGGTATTGCTGGTTACTTTTTCGTGCTTCGCTTAACTCTACTTTTAAGGCCGAGTTCTCGGCAGTCAACCGGGCTACTTCTTCACCAGACGATCGCTGGGGTTGGATTGTTGCCTTGTGGTCGTTGGGAATCCTCATTTGCATAATAATACCATTAATGAAGTCAGCACCGGATGCGCTGCAAAGTCACCAGTGTGAGTCGCCCTATCGTGCCGATGTGACGACCTACCTGAACTCCGCATTGGAGGGGAGAGTCTGTCTGGGCGCGGACGAACTCACTTATCCGCTAATTGCAGCCGCCTACTTCGGTTTCTCTTCTCCTGAGCCAGCTTTTCAGCGGTGGTTAAGGCGTCGGCGGAGTCAAAACCCGCACCCTTAAAACCGAAGGGTGCGGCACCCGGCAAAGAGAGGTCCCTCCACTACGGTCGGGATGACAGAAATAAAAAGAGGAAAAAGTGGGAATGATCCCTCGGCTAGAGCAGGAGGTGAAACGTCAAAACCCGCACCCTTAAAACCGAAGGGTGCGGCACCCGGCAGATGGCAAAAGCAGATCCTTCGCTTCGCTCAGGATGACAAACTGGGGCAAGGGATTATTGGGCGAACCCGGCAATGGACATTCGGCGCTTTTTCCTGTAGTAGACTTGGCGGATGATTCGGCGAATTGCGCCTCAGTTCTTTAGCATGGACATTTTGCGGACTCTTGCTTATTACAAAGATAAGCTGGGATTCGAGTGCGTGGGAACGTGGCTAGACCCGCCGGTTTATGCCATCGTTGCGCGCGACCAGTGTGCGATTCATTTCCGCTGCGCCGAACCTCCCACAGCCAATCCCGATAAATATCCGGACGAATTGCTCGATGCATATCTATCGATCGAAGATGCGGACGCACTTTATGCGGAGTATGCAGCGCGTGGCGTGGAATTCACGCGCGAACTTACCAACACGCCGTGGAACTCGCGCGAGTTCGTGGTGAAGGATTGCGACGGGCGATTGCTGGCCTTTGGCGCAAACTTGTAGTGCGTTTCAGTTGTCATCTGTGCTGCTTCGGCAAGTCCCATCAAAACTCATAGAGCTGCGCAGCTGGGTAGTATCCAGGCCGGAGACCCTGAACTCGCGCAGGCACCGCGGCTTACCTTCCGAAATGACGGGATGTTGAGTTGGGTGCGGGAACGGACAAAGGTGTGCCACGCGCGCGTAACTACGTGTCCCGCCAGGATTTCCGATATCGACCCTAACCAGACCATATCATGGTCCGACCGAGACATGCGCCAAATGCCGAGGAACGAAACTGCTCCTCCGCGCCCAAATCAGACGTCTAAATCGAAGAACGGGTTAGTCGGATCGTTGGGAGTTCAGCGCGTCAGGATCGTGGGAGAAGGAACCATGCACAGCAACAGATTTCGGCACAACATCGCCATCGTTGTAATAACCGCGCTTTGGTCGTTAGGAGGCGCGGCTCCCGGCATAAACGGCGACGAACGCCAAGAAATCGTGCGGCTGGCAGAGTTGATGCGATGGAAAGCGGGGACGACTGTAGCGGACATTGGCGCAGGTGACGGAACGTACAGCTTCGCGGCTGTCGAAAAGATTGGGCCATCGGGCCGTGTTTATGCGACTGAAATTGACCCTGAAAAATTGAAGAATCTCAGAGAGCAGGTTGCGAAGCGCAAGCTTGAGAACGTTATTGTCGTAGAGGGAACCGCGGACGACACAAAGCTTCCGTCGAATTGCTGCGACACGATTTTTCTGCGGCACGTGTATCACCATCTTACGCAGCCAAATGAATTTGACAGAAATTTGGTGCGCTCGCTAAAGCCGGGGGCGCATCTGGCAATCATCGATTTTCCACCAACCTCCAATTCAGGGCCTGTCGAAGGAGTTCCAAAGAATCGAGGCGGACACGGCATTCCAGAGAAGGTGTTGATCGAGGAACTAACAGCAGCGGGATTACAGGTAGAAAAGACTATCGAGGACTGGTCAACGAACGACTATTGCGTGATCTTCGTAAAGCGGAGTCCATGAGCGAAAGGTGTGGCGAACTACGGCCAGGTCGGGGCTGCGACCTCATGAAATTTGTTGCTACACTTTGCCGCGTGAAACCGGTTTTCTTTCTGTGCGCGGCTCTCGTCGCGTGCCGCTCGGCGGGTGCCTCGGAACCATCCTGGAACGTGCTCACGAGCGGAATCGATACCAACTTGCGCGCGGTGAGCGTCGAGCTTACGCACGATTCTGCCGGCCACGAAATCACCGCCATCTGGGCTTCCGGTTCCAACGGTGTCATTCTTCGTTCTCTCGATGAAGGCAAAACCTGGAAGCGCCTGCACATCCGCGGCGCGGAGGATCTGGATTTTCGCGGGCTTAAAGCCTTCGACGACAAAACGGCTTACGCCATGTCCAGCGGCGAAGGCGAAAAATCCCGCGTCTACAAAACCACCGACGGCGGCACAACCTGGGAACTCCAATACACGGACAAACGCAAAGCTTTCTTCCTCGACGCAATCGTCTGCGATTCAGACACGCAATGTTTCGCCCTCGCCGATCCGATCGACGGAAAGTTTCTGCTTCTCGAAACTCGCGACGGCAAACTCTGGACTCCCTTGCGCGCGGATCATCTGCCCGCCGCTCTCCCCGGCGAAGGCGCTTTCGCCGCAAGCAACTCCGCGCTGGCTCTGGGTGAAGACAAGGAACTTTATTTCGCCACGGGTGGCGCTGAAAAATCCCGTGTCTTCTATTCCCCCAACTGGGGGCAAACCTGGTCGGTTGCGGAAACGCCCATTGCCGGCGGCAATGCCCCCTCCGGTAATACTTCGTCCGGCATTTTTTCCATTGAGCCCAAGGAAGGCACGGCGATCGTTGCGGTTGGCGGTGACTACAAAAATCCGGCCCAGGCCGCTTCCGTCGCCGTCTATTCGCTCGATCGCGGAAAAACCTGGCAGCTCGCCGCCAGTCAACCCGGCGGCTATCGCTCCGCCGTTGCTTCCGTGGATGGCGCACTCTTTGTCGCTGTCGGTCCGAAAGGAACGGACATCAGTCTCGACGCAGGAGTCCATTGGAAATCTTCCGACCCGCTCAACTTGAACGCCATTTGCGTGCTGGATGTTTTCAACACTTGGGCCGTCGGACCCAACGGCACCATCGCCCGCTTCAATAACCCAAGGCAATACGAAAGCCGCAATCGCAGGAATAAGACAACGCCCGAACTAGCGTCGACGATCAGAAATCGTTTACGGCCAGGAAGGCGCGGCGATGTCGAGCGTCCAGATGGGACCTCCGTCGAACATTGGGCCGCGGGAGCGGACAACTTGGGGAACGTCACCGATAGCGATCCAGACGTGAGTGTCGGCCGGTTGTTTACCGACGATGGGAGCAACAGCTCCGGCTACGCCGCCGATTTCGATTTTGACGACGTAATGAGCGGCTTTGCGCGGAGTGCCTGCGATGGAGAAAGAATCTTCGCCGGCAGCGCTGATGTTGAGCTTGACGAGCCGCGGCTTGGGAGTAGCTACGATCATGGAGAGTTTTAGTTCGCGGTCCGATTGAGGCGGCGCGTTTTTGAGAAGAATGGGAGCCATGCCATTGGCGATATCCACGGGAAGCTCCATGCGCTGCTGCATGTTTTGCGCTTTGCCGTCGTCATCGGCTGAAATGACCGTTATGAAACCGCTTTGGCAATCGACGAGAAGATCGAGGGGATGTTTGAACGCGGGGCCTTTTTGGACGAGATGATCACTGATGAGGCGAAAATTGCGGCGCTGCGTGTAGATTGCAGTTTCTTCGTGCGTTGAGCCGTCGCGAAACTTTATGCTGAGGTGGCTGACGATCTGTTCGCCTTTCGGCTCCTGCGTGAGATCGCCACTCGCGATGATTTCGCCTTTTTCGTCGCGCAAAACGACGAAGCCGTGGAGAAGTCCTTCGCGATATTTCACGGGGATGGGCTTTGGCGGCAAGTCCTTGGACTCAGTGGACGTTAAGGTGAGAAGTAAGATTCCCAGAGAGGCCAGAATGATTCGTCGCATGGTTTGCATTCATTCTGAGTTTGAACGGATGGAGTGACTATCCGCAGAAAGCTGTAGAACCTGCGCGGCAAGCGGGGAGATTGGCAACGCCAAAGCGCCTCGTGTACGATGAACGTGCCGCACAAAAAAGGAGATTGCATGAGCCGCCCCGCAGGAACTTACGCGATTTTTGAAACTTCGCAGGGAAATATCGTCATCAAGCTGCTGGAAAAAGAAGCGCCGAACACTGTGGCGAATTTTGTCGGCCTCGCTGAAGGCACGAAAGAATTCATCAACGAACGCAGCGGGCAAAAAGAAAAGCGCCCTTTTTACGATGGTCTTGTGTTCCACCGAGTGATTCCGGACTTTATGATTCAGGGCGGCTGCCCGCAAGGAACCGGCATGGGCGGGCCGGGATACAAATTCGCGGACGAATTTCATCCTTCGCTGAAACATTCGACGAAGGGAAAACTTTCCATGGCGAACTCCGGGCCGGGAACGAACGGCAGCCAGTTTTTTATTACAGTGGCGGCGACGCCGTGGCTCGATAATCGCCACAGCATTTTCGGTGAAGTCGTGGAAGGCCAGGACGTGGCCGACAAAATCTCCAAGCTCCCGCGCGATTCGAGCGATCGCCCGCGCTCCACAGTGACCATCAACAAAGTAAAAATCGAACGCGTTTCGTAAGCGAGCGCCGCCGCGATGAAGTCCCCACTTCGTCTTTTCATCGAGCTGATTCTCGCCATCCTCGGCGGATTCATTCTTTGGCTCGCGCTTGTCAGCCACAAATATCCTGACCGCCATTCGCAATCGTGGCTGATTGTAAGCGTGGTGCTGATGATTTGGGGCGCGTTTACGGTGCTGCGCGCCCGCGGCTTGCGTACCCACATGGTGGATCGCATCGGCGGATTTTCCCTGATTCTTGTCGGCGCGTTGATGCTGGTGATCTCTCGCGCGCCCTTTAATTTGGTTATGCCACTCTTCGCCGCGACCGGCGGCCTTCTTGTCTTGCGCGGATTGGCATGTTCCGTGTTAGTCTCTCGGCGTTCCTAGCCCATACCGCGCCGCAGCTCAACTCACACAAGAGGGTCAAGCAAGAAGGAGATGAAGCATGCTGAAAGAGTTCAAAGAATTTGCCATGAGGGGAAACGTTTTGGACCTCGCGGTCGGCGTCGTCATCGGCGCTGCGTTCGGGAAGATTGTGGCGTCGCTGGTGGACGACGTTCTGATGCCGCCGCTGGGCCGTCTGATCGGCCACGTTGATTTTTCCAACTTGTTTCTGAACTTGGGCGAAACGAAATACCAAACAATTACGCTGGCAAAGGCGGCAGGAGCGCCGACGCTCAATTACGGAAATTTCATCAATGCCATTATTAATTTCCTGATCGTGGCACTTGCGATTTTTATGCTGGTGCGTGCGGTGAACCGCTGGGTCGTGAAACCCGCGCCGGCTCCCGCGCCGACAACGAAGGATTGCCCGCAGTGCGCAATGCCGATTCCACTCGCGGCAAAGCGCTGCGGGCATTGCACGTCACAAATATAGTAAGGTCAGGTGCGGCTTAACTAGGCGGCGTTTTCTTTTTGCTGCGGTTTGCGGCCAGATGAGCGCGCAAGCGATTGAGTAATTCCTCTTCTTTTCCTGCATCGATCTCGTGTTGCAACTCTTCGAGCGAGAAATGCACCACGTCGTGATGGTGAAGCTCTTCCGGTTGAACTAGATCGCTAAAACGCAGCCAGAGACGATGCAGCAAGTTGACTTCGTTGGCAGTGAGATTCGGCGCGTGCGGGCCGAGGACTTTGAAAACTTTGTCCCCGGTGGGCATATGAATTTCAAGGTTGAATTGCGGTTTGGGATCGCCGAGACGTTCCCACGCTTCACCGATTTGCCGCGCTTGCTCTTCACTTTGCCACTTACCGGATGAGCCCACGACGATTGTTGAAGACTGCAGACTCTGACCGGCTCGAAGAATACCGTCCCAGAGATCGTTTGACGCAACGACGGCGAGACGGATGGATTTTCCTCGTTTTTCCGCGAGACTGAGTGCTTGCGAGAAAAGATGCTGCTCGATGCTGCCGAAGAGCTGATCGGCGTCGAGTTCCTGTTCACCCGAAGCAGCTCGACGCAGGATACGAACGTGAAGAACGACGACGTCGCGGCGGCCAGGTTTGATGCGATCGAGCAAGTTGGAGAGGTGATAGAGATTGAACTGATTGCTGACTGGGACGAGGATGTTGCCGGGTTTTGTGCCAACGGCTTCGGGAGTGAGTTCGCCTTCGATCTCGAGGTTGAACTGATCCATCTCGACGTGAGCGACACCGGTTTTACGCGAACGCTTTTCAGAAATGGTGAAGACGATAAAGAGAAGAATGGAAAATGCGCCGCCGGCCATGGTGGCGATGGGTTTTGTGAAGAGGTTGATGATGGCGATCAGGAGAAGAGTGAGAGTTATGAGGCCGAGGCCGAGAGGAATCTGCACGCCATTGATCGTGAAATTGAGCGGCACTTGAAAATCGCGCGCGCCGGGCTTGGTGTAGCGCAGGACGAGAACGGCGAGGCCGTTCATGGCAAAGGACCAGATGACACCGAAGGCGTAGAGGTTTGCGAGAAAAGTGACATCACCACGGCTGATAAAAATGGTAAGGATTTGCAAGAGGACGACAATGTTGATGATGCGATAGCTGGTGCCAAATTTTGGATGGGGCTGGCGGAACCAATCGCTGAGAACGCCGTCTTCGGAAACGCGATTCAGAACTCCATTTGAGCCGACGATAGCGGTGTTCACCGCGCCAGCAAGGATGACGGCTCCGACTACGACGACGAAAACGTGAAAGATGAGGCGGGCAATGAAGGGGCCGGCGAGATTCATGGCGAGTCCGCCGATGAGGTTTTCGAGGAAACCCTGGCGGACGTCGTCCGGAATAATCATGACGGCGAAGAAGGAGACGAGAGAGGTGAAGACCAAGCTGTAAACGAAAATGACGAGGCCGGCTTTTTTGAGGTTGGGGAGTTTGGGATGTTCGATTTCGCGATAGACCTGCGCGAGGGATTCTTCTCCGCTCATAGCAAGGACGGAGTGGCCGAGCGCAATGAAGATGGCGATGATCCCGAACATGTGCGGGAGAGGGCTATGGACGAGCCAGCCAAGGGCACCAGGCGTGAGGTGAAGATTTCTGGGATGAGGAAGCGGCGGAAGCTGAGAATGACGGACGATGACGGTGTAAATACACCAGCCGATGAGGATCACCACCATCACGGTGACGAGCTTCATAATGTGGAGGGCTTTTTCGCTCGATTCGGGAATGCCTTTGGTGTTTTCCCACCAAAAGTAAACGGTGACGATGATGGCGAAGCTGGCGGCGATGAGGCCAGTTGTCCCGTCGGAGAAATGCGCTTTGGACAAATGGAAGTATTGAAAGAGCTCGTCGAGAAGACCGCTTAAATACTGACCCGCGGAGACGCCGCTTATCGGGCCAGTGAGAATGTAGTCGAACATCAGTGCGGAGACGCTGAATTTGGCGAGACCGCCACCGAGGGACTGTTTAACGGCACGGTAGACGCCACCGCGGACAAACATACTGCAGCTTTCGACGTACACCGCGCGAACGGCGTACGAAAAGAGCATGATGGCGAGGATGAACCACGGTGCGGTTTTGCCGATGAAGCCTTCCGCTTCGCCGCCGGCGTAATAGGCGGAGGAAGCGAGGTCGTTTAGAACGATGGCGGCGGCTTTCCAGAAGGAAATGAAGGTGAGCAGCGCGGTGGTCGCGACTATGACGCGCGGAACTGCGTTGCTGCGGCCACCCTGGGCAGCAGGGTTATTGGGAATCGTACTCATGAATGGGTATTCAGACCAGCAGGTTTAAATGCTCGCAAATTTGGAGGGGGAAGTCTAGTTACGAGCGGTTCTGAGCGTGCGGATATCCACGGAGGCATGCAACAAATCGTCAATCGGCCCTATAATTCCGGCGATGGGAACTGGTCTCGGTGTTGTGAATTTGAAGGCCGCGAAGGTTCGCGCGGAAATGCACCTGGGCGTGCACTGCGTGAACGTGTACGTTCGCGATCAGGACCGCAGCCTGAAGTTTTACGTGGAGCAACTAGGGTTTCGCGTGGCGTTTGACGCGAAGCTGCAATCCGGCGAACGGTGGGTTGCCGTAGCGCCGCCGGATGGGTCAGCCGTGCTGGCTCTAGTCAAACCGAAGCCGAAATCGCAGGAAGCGAAACTGATTGGAAGATCGACGCAGATTGTGTTTTTAACGGACGATGTCGCGGCGCGATTTCAGGAATGGTCAAAGCGCGGAGTACGTTTTTCTTCGGCGCCGCGGCTGCGGAGAATTAAATTCGATGCGCAGACACAAGCGAAGGCGGCGGAGCAGTCGTTGTTGCTAGGTACAGAAGCACCGGTCTGGGGAAGCGCGGTTGCCCATTTTCGGGATGTGGACGGGAATTCGTTCACTCTGGCGAGCTACGACGAAGTGACGCACGCGATGGAGGCACAGCGACACGCGGCTCTTCTGAGACAGGAAATGGACAGGCGTGCAGCTCGTGAATTGGAAATCGCGCGAGAAGTGCAGGCGCGACTATTTCCGCAGAGTTCGCCGCCGATGGCAACGCTGGAATATGCGGGAATGTGTATGCAGGCGCGGCAGGTGGGCGGGGATTACTACGACTTTCTGGATTTGGGGCAGGAGCGGCTTGGCCTGGTGTTGAGCGACATTGCGGGCAAAGGGATTGCGGGCGCGCTTTTGATGGCGAATTTACAGGCGAATTTGAGAAGCCAATGTGCGATTGCGCTGGACCAGCCACAGGCATTTTTGCGGTCGGTGAACCGTCTGTTTTTTGAAAATACTTCGGATGGCGCGTACGCAACCCTTTTTTTTGGCGAATACGATGAGCGAAATGGGAAACTGCGTTATGTGAACTGCGGCCATCTTCCTCCGCTGCTGCTGCGGCGCGACGAGACGGTGGAGAGGCTAGAGGCAACATGCACGGTGCTGGGTCTATTTGACAATTGGGACTGCGAAGTCGAAGAGCGGCAGATGAATCCAGGCGATACGCTGGTTATTTACACAGACGGCGTGACCGAGTCATTTCACGAAGACGAGGAACAATTCGGGGAAACGCGACTGCTTGAAACGGTCCTGAGGCACCGCGACCACGCTCCACGCGAACTGATTGCACGCGTTATTGAAGAAGTGCAGCGATTCAATCCGAATGAGCAACAGGATGACATTACCCTGATTGCGGCGAAGTGCAGAGAAAGTTTGCGTTAAGAAGCGAATGGCGACCCCAGCGAACGCCGCTCCAAATCTTGAAGTCAAAATCATACGGAAATTGCAGTGGCGGCTGATTCCCTTCCTGTTTCTGCTGTATGTCATATCGTTTATCGATCGCGTGAACATCGGCTTTGCGGCGCTGACGATGAACAAGGAGCTTGCCGTCACCAGTGAGCAATTCGGATTCGTGGCTGGCGTATTTTTTTTCGGCTACGTGCTTTCCGGAGTCCCCAGCAACCTGATGCTGCACAAATTCGGAGCGCGCATCTGGATTGCGATGATTTTGATCGTGTGGGGAGTGATTGCCCTAATGATGGGGCTCGTGCACTCTGTGCAGCAGCTGTATGTGCTGCGTTTCCTTCTGGGGCTAGCAGAGGGCGGATATTTCCCGGGCGTGGCGCTGTATCTGACGTATTGGTTTCGGCAACGAGAGCAGGCTCAATGTATTGCACTGTTCCTCACCGGGCTGCCAGCTAGCAACATTATTGGAGCACCACTTTCCGGCTGGATTCTGGATCATATTCATTGGATGCACCTGTCGAGTTGGCGCTGGCTGCTGATTTTGGAAGCGCTTCCTGCTGTCCTCTGCGGCGTCGCGACGTATTTTGTTTTGCCGAGCAGGCCCGCGGAGGCAAAATTCCTTAGCGATGAGGAAAAGAATTGGGTAAGGACAGAACTGGAGCTGGAGGAAAGAAGGAAGCGAGAGGCGAAAACAATCGGAACGCTGCAAGCATTAATGATTCCACGTGTGTGGCACACGGGACTGATCCTTTTTGCGACGAATTGCGGCGTGTATATGCTTTCTTTCTGGATGCCACAACTGATCAAATCATTTTCGGGGCAGATTTCGAATAGTCTGGTCGGATTTCTGGTGATGGTCCCCTACGTAGTGGGCCTGTTGACGATGGTAGCGGTCTCGCGCAGCTCGGACCGACGGCTCGAGCGGAAATTTCACGCGGCAATACCGGCGATATGCGCGGGGACAGCGATGGCGATTTTGGGTGCGCCGCATTCGATCGCGACAACGATTGTGTTGTTGTCCGTGGCGATTGCGGGAATGATCAGTGTGTATGGGCCGGCGTACTCGCTGCCCAGTGAATTGCTGGTAGGTTCAGCGGTGGCGGCGGGACTTGGTTTGACGAGTTCGATCGCGAACGCGGCGGGATTTGTGGGGCCCTATGCGGCAGGGTGGATCAGCCAACGAACGGGAAGTTTATACGGTGGGCTGGCAGCGGCCGGGATTTCGCTATTTGCGTCGGCAACGCTAGCGCTTCTTCTGCCGAAGAAGACACCGGTGAGTTAAAACATATCGCGAACAATGACGTCAAAGAGTTGATAGAGGTGGCAAACATGATAGCGAATGCTTGGCAGAGAAGAGCCCTGGCGATAGTGATTGTGGCGGCCACGACGGCGTTCGCCGCAACTGGGCAACAGATGCCTGAGCCGCCTGCTGCAAAGCAATTTATGACCTGGCTGGCGGCATTCAACGGCGGAGATCGCGCGACGCTAAAAGAGTTTCTGGAGAAAAATTATCCGGAGCGGGCGAAGGACATCGACGGCGAGCTGGGATTCCGGGAGATGACCGGAGGATTCGAGCTCAAGAAGGCGGAAGAGAGCACATCGACGAAATTTACGGCATTGGTGAAAGAGAAGGATTCGGATCAGTTCGCAAGGGCGACGATTGAAGTGGAGGAAGCGGAGCCGCACCGGATCAAGGAGCTCGACTTGCGAACGTGTCCGACGCCTGCTGAGTTTAAAGTGGCGCGGATGAGCGAGAGCGAAGTGATTGCGGGAGTGAAGAAACTGGCGGAGTCGCGGGCGGCGGCTGACAAATTTTCAGGAGCGGTGACAATTTCGAAAAATGGAAAGACGATTTTTGCACAAGCCTACGGATTGTCCGACCGCGAGAAAAAAACTCCGAATACGCCTGCAACGCAATTTCGAATGGGTTCGATGAACAAGATGTTCACGGCAACTTCGATTTTGCAATTAGTGCAAGCAGGAAAGATCAAATTGAATGATCCTCTCGAGAAATATTTGACGGACTATCCGAACAAAGATGTGGCGACGAAGGTGACGATTCATCACTTACTGACGCACACAGGCGGAACAGGAGATTTTTTTGGGCCGGAGTTCGACAAGCATCGGTTGGAACTGAAGACGTTGCAAGATTACGTGAAGCTGTATGGAGCGCGCGGACTGGAGTTTGAACCGGGAAGCAAATGGTCTTACAGCAATTACGGGTTCTTGTTACTCGGAATTGTTGTGGAGAAAGCATCCGGGCAAGACTACTACGCATACGTGCGCGAACATATTTTCAAGCCGGCGGGAATGGCTTCCAGCGATTCGCTACCGGAGGGAGAAGCTGTGCCGGGACGCTCGGTTGGGTATACGAAAATGGACAGCTCGAAAACCTGGACGCCGAATACAGATACGTTGCCCTATCGCGGAACTTCAGCAGGCGGCGGGTATACAACGGTGGAAGACTTGCAGCGGTTTGCGAGTGCGCTGATAAATCACAAACTATTGGATGCCGAGCATACCGAGCTTCTGACAACGGGACATGAGAAGACTCCACGCGGAAACAAGTATGCGTACGGATTCATGGATAACGTTGAAGATGGCGTACGGTGGTTCGGGCATGGCGGCGGGGCGCCTGGAATGAACGGCGATTTACGAATTTTCCCAAAGTCAGGATACGTGATTGCAGTACTGGCGAATATGGACCCGCCAGCCGCGGAACGAATTGCGAGCTACACGAGCGATCGGCTGCCTGAGAAATAGCTCTCCCGAAATGTTATGAGTTCGCGGCGGGCACGGTGGACCACGCAGCTACCAGAGCAATTATCGGCACGACGGTATTTGCGGCAGTAACTTCAGCGTGGACTCGCTCGGCGAGAGTTTCCAAATTGCCGAGCGCGTCGAGAGAGATGCCGTGCTGGCGCGCTTTGGGGAGTAGCGAAAACAAAAGATCACAGATCCAAGTCGTGAAACCGGGCTGTGCGCCGAGAGTCATTTCGATGCGCATATTGGGAGCCGGCAGGCAGGCCTGTTGAAAGACGTTGTGAAGAGAAAGACCCGAGTCCGTTCGGACGCCAGAACTTTGCATCGTGCTGCGAACTGCGTGGGCACAAGCGTGGACCAGAGGCAATTGGCGCAATAGATCCTGGTAAGGCTGCCATTGCGGCTCATGAAATGCGATAACGCCACCGGGCCGAACGCAAGCAGCGAGAGAACGGATGACGGAAACAGGGTCGGGAAGAAACTGAAGGATGAAGCGGCCAACCGCTGCGTCGAATTGTTTTTCGGTTTGTAATTGGGAAATATCCGACTGCGAGAACGAAATATTTTTTAGCCCTGCAGCGGCGATGCGGGCATCAGCGAACTTAATCGAGTCGGCATCGCGCTCGACGCCGAGGACAGATCCAGATGGGCCGACGAGACGCGCGACGAGCATCGCCACATCGCCCATGCCGGAACCCAATTCCAAGACGCGCTGACCCGGGCCAATACCAGCATCACGAAAAAATCGTTCCGTAAGAGGGGCGAGCTGAGTGGCTTGACGAATCAGCCGGTCGCTTTCTGCTTTTGAATAGCCAAGTGCGTAAGTGGAACTTGAGCGAGCGGAATCCATGTTGCGCAAAGCTTAGCATGACCGGCACGAGTCTAAGGAAAACGCGAGACGCGACAGCAGGCTCAGGCTTTGGCGAGACGCGACTTTTCGCGGGCGATGGATTTCGGATTGACGAGCCACTGGGCCTTACCTGCGCGACCGGGTTGCTTTCGCTTGACGCCGGTCAAGCGGCCTAGCTTCAAGAGGCGGCATACATCGGCACTTGTGGAATCAAGAAGGATGGCTGTTTCCTGGGCCGTCAGCCAGCGGGGATCTTGCTTGGGCATTCGAGAGCTTCCTCCGAGGTTTGCTGGGGGAGGTGAGATTCACTTTAACGGTAGCGTTGTCTTTTTGGCAATCAAAAAGGCGCGACACGACGGGAAAAAAGATTTAGGCGCCATGGAACGAAATGAATCGCGCCATGGAGTCATTGCTGGTGTGGAGCGCCGGAAATTTTTCCGCGAATCAGATCTTCGAGATCGCCGATCTGATCGCCAAGATTATTAAGCTTGCGAGCGAGGCCCTGGATTTCCGATTCGGCGCGGCGATTGACATCGAAGTCGAGTTCGCTGCGCAGGCGGTCTTTCGTGTCCTGGCGGTTCTGGCTCATCATGATGACGGGCGCCTGAATTGCGGCGAGCATGGAAAGAAAAAGATTCAGGAGAATGAAGGGATAGGGATCCCAGGATTTCGCTCCCCTCAGGAGACTCAGAGCCGAATAGGCGACGAGAGCGCTCAGAAAAGTGATGATAAAGGTCCAAGAGCCACCGAAGCCGGCCACAGCGTCGGCGATGCGTTCTCCAAACGTGGCTTCCTCTTCAATGATTTCGTTAGGATTGCGATTGGCGCGGACGCGGACGAGTTGCTGCGCGGAATGAAACTGGCGACCGAGGACGGTGAGCATGTCCATGCCCGCGTGTGGTTTTTTCTGCAAGAGGACCATGATGTCATTTCTGTCGACCTCCAGACACTCGGTCTCTTCGATAGCAACCGCATTAGTTTGGTGCGGAGTCTGTTCGAGCATGGAAGCAAAACCGAAAAATTCGCCGTGGGAAGGTTCGTCCACAACGACTTCCTGATGGTCTTCGTCGACAGTGGTGACGCGGACTTTGCCGCAAACCATGACGTAGGCGTGGCCGTCGGTGTCGCCGACCTTGTAAATGCGTTGGCGAGGCGCGAATTTTTTCAGCTCGACTTGCTGCGAAAGGAGGGCGAGTTCGTCGTCGTCGAGCAGCGCGAAGAGGGGGACGTTTTTGAGTGTGCCTGGTTCACAAGCCATGAATCACCTCGAAGGGCATGGAAGACGGAGTTGAATGCCAAAAGAGGATTCCATAAAGCGGCGTGGGATGACAACACGCTGCTTTTACATTGGGAAAGGGGAACGGTCAGAATTGGGCGAGGCGGGATTTGGCGACGGCCCAGTCGAGAGGAATTTCGGCGGCGGTGACGAACCATTGTGCGAATTGGGATTTGCCCATGTGAGGCGCAAGAGCTTGCATAACCTGACTGTGCGGAATTTGTCGGACGAAATTGTTCAAGGATTGCTGATTTTCCCAGACGGAGAGCGTCCAGAACTTGCGTGAAAAGGGTCTTGCTTCGAGTGAGTAGCCGATGAGTCCTTGTGTGGTTTTGAGTTGAGATCTGATTTGAACAGTGAAGCGGAAGAAATTGGGGATGGCGCGGAAATGGCGAAGAGGCAGATAGGAGATGAGAGCGAGATACTCCCTGTCCGCGACAGCCGATGAAATCGCAGTCCAAGGAACAATAGGCATACGTGGATTTTAGCAACCGGAGAGCTAGCGCCCAAAGATCATTCGGAAGAGACGAGTGGACGGCGAAGTTGGAGCATGCGAAGAAGCCAGTAGCCGGAGAGAGAGGCGGCGAGGTGTTTTAGAGTGTGACCGCTGACAAAACGGAGGATCGCAAAAACCTGGCGATCAAAGTGTTCGAGGAGCATCGCAGCGAAGTAGAACGCCGCGACGGTGCCGAGATCGTAAGTTCGCGTATAGCGGGGCGAAAAGAGAAAAAGGGAGAGAAGAAGCATGAGGAAAGAGTACGCCTGTACGCTGAAGTAGAAACGAAGATCTCCCAAACCACGAAGTTCGCTGAGATGCCAATAAAAGACACTGGAAGCACCGAGGAGAAGAAGAGGTCCGAGAGCAAATAGGCCACCGCGAAGACTGATGCGTTCGGCAAAAAGCGCGGCGATGAGGCTGGTGAAGGCGATAGTCATGGGGAGGCGATCCCAAACAAGCGTGGCGTTGTTCGGATGGAGGTGATAGTAGCTCGAGCCAAAGGCAGTGAGGAAGAGTCCGAGGAAAAAGAAGAGCCAGGGAATGCGCTCACTAGAGTTTTTAAACGAGCCGGAGGAATTTGAAACAAGAATGAAAACAAAACCCATGATTCCGAAGATGGCGAACGGAAGATTGGAAATGACGTTGCCGAAATTGGGTATACCGAGCCAGGGACGCTTGTCGGCAAAATCGTGAAATTCGAGCGGCTGCGGAATGCGGGGTATAAAGGCGAGTGAAGAGAAAAGAAGAATGGTGACGACAGCGAGAATGATCAGGCCCGTGCGGCGTGAGAGCATGTCAGGCTTTTGCAGCGATGGCTTGCGTGCACTCGGGACAGGGACAGATAGAGCGGAGATGGTCGTAAGAATAGATGCCGGTGGAGTGGCCATCAGAGAAAGAGATTTGGATGGCGTAGTTCCCTACTTGCGTGGCAGCGGTGGCGCGGGGTTTGGGTTTGAACATGGGAAGTGCAGGGGACGAAGCAAAGGCAGGTGAGGCTTCGGCGAGGGAGCTTTTTTTGTCGCGTTCGTCGTTGCAGGTGGCGCAAGGACATTGTTCGCGCAAATATGCGAAATCGAAATGGGAGGCGTGGCCGTCGGCCCAGGTAATGTCCACACCGGAGTTAGAGGAGACGTGGACTTTTACGCTGGTGGGTTTGCGGCCGGCATGAAGAGGTATGGGCATGGGAAGCTTACGGATTACACGCTTTCGCGTCGAGAGTGCTGCAGCAGCCGGAGGAAGGGAAAGGTTTGCCGTGAGGGCAGAGTTTGGGAGCCTCGAGAAAATTGCAAGTGGTGTCGAGAGTGATGTGGCCGTGGGTGAGTTCGATACGGCGGCCGGCGTTGCGGGCGATGTCCACGTCGTGGGTGACCATGAGGATGGTGTGGCCGGATTGGTGGAGTTCGCGAAAGATGTTGATGACGATTTCTTCGTTGGCTTCGTCGAGATTGCCGGTGGGCTCGTCGGCGAGGATGAGTTTGGGCTGATTGATGAGCGCTCGGGCGATGGCGACTCGTTGTTGTTCACCGCCGGAAAGATTTGCGGGGAGATGTTCGAGGCGATCGGCGAGGCCGACACGCTTGAGCGCTTCGACAGCTTGCGATTCATCGGTGACGGAATGGAAATACTGCGCGAGCATGACGTTTTCGAGCGCGGTGAGGTACGGCACGAGATGAAATTGCTGAAAGACGAAACCGATTTTTTCCGCGCGGTATCGGACGAGTTGGGATTCGTTGAGGCGCGTGATGTCCTGGCCGTTGATGGAGACGTGGCCCAAAGTAGCAGTGTCGAGACCGCCAAGGATATTGATGAGCGTTGTTTTGCCGGAGCCTGACGGGCCCATGAGGGCGATCCATTCGCCAGGCGCGATGTTGAAGCTGACGCCGTTGAGTGCACGGAGGGAGCCGTATTCCTTAACGAGATTATCGAGGATGACTTGCGGCGGCGCTTGTGGCGCGGTTGCGAGAGGCATGGACGGATTTACGAGCGGTTGAGTTGTCATGCTTCACCCCGGAAAATGGTGGCCGGGCGGACGTTGGCGAGTCGGCGCAACGGGTAGGCACCGAGGATTGCGACGATGACGGTGAGAGCCACGGAAATAGGATACACGATGAGACGCGGGAGAGCGGCGACTCCGAAGACGGCTTTGCCCAAGGCCATGGAGAGGGCGATTCCGGCTGCGGCTCCGATAAGGCCGCCGATGAGGCCGAGGAGAATGGCTTCAGTTAAAAAGAGATTCAGGATGCCGCGCGCTGAACCGCCGATGGCTTTCATCATGCCAACGTCTTGTTTGCGTTCGGCGGCGATGTTGGTCATGGCGGCCATGACACAGAGAGCCGTGAGGACGAGGATGATGGCGGTAGCGGCAGTGAGAAGGCCGGAGATGCGGGAGTAGATTTTGGCTTGGGCTTCAGTGAATTGGCGGAGTGGGCGGACGTCGAGATCCGGAAATTGTTTTTGAAGTGAAGCAACATAGTCGGCTTTCTGCTGTGGTGTGCCTGGAACGTACAGATTGATGGCGCTGATATGGCCTGGAAGATCGGCCAGGCGCTGCGCCTGGTGCAGATCGATTTCTAGACGATCATCTTCCGGTCCGCCGGTGCGGCTAAGACTGACAACGGTACAAGACTCGCTGCGGTCGCCGTTTGTGATGACGAGACTCGCGTTCTGCTCTGCCCCTAGCCGCGCGGCAATTCTCTGACCCGAAATGCAGACGGGGCCCTGTGGCAGGTTTAGCTGCGACGGGGTGGTCGGATCCGCACCGGGCGGAACGACTCTTGCTACAAGGTATGCAAGGGGCCTAATTCCAGCGACGATTCCAGAGAGCGGCTTTCCAGATTGCGACAGTGAAACAGAAGCCGCGACGTACACGGCAGAGGAGACAGTTACACGTCCGCCGGGAGAATTTTCGGGAATTTCTTTGGCCGTAGATTCGGAAAATGTTGCGTCCGCAGAAGACAGCGAAGATTTTGGAAGAATGAGTACGTTTGAACCGAAGGCGCGAAATTCAGAATTGATGCGCCGTTTGGCGTCGGTTTGGAGATTGAGGAGAGCTGCGGAGACGGCGGCTCCGGCGGAGAGGGCGAGGAGGACTACGAAGAGGCGACCGCGGTTGGCGAAGAGGAGGCGGCGGACCAGGCGGCGAAACATGGAGTGATTGGCGTAGGGGTTAGGCATGGGCAATGTCTGCGTTCGGAGAAAAGAAAGAATCCACCGTTTGTCGTGCACAAAACGCACGACAAACGGTGGGGCACCCGGCGCGTGCCGTCAGAGCGGTGGTGTATAAAGTTGCCATCGAAGAGAGGTCCCTCCACTCCGTGGCCCGGCACGCCCAACTTCGGCGTGCAAGAAAAAGCCGGGCCACTCCGGTCGGGATGACACGCGCTTTTTTTTGTTGCCAAGAAATGGTGAGTGCCATCATTCGCCTCTGAGAATGGGAGCGGGTTCGCAGCGAGTGGCGCGGCGCAGTGGGAGCGCGCTGCCGAGCAGGGTTACAAGGATGGCGAGGGCAAGGATCACGCCGAGAACGAGCAGCGACGGGGCCGGGGCGACGCCGAAGATTTTTGTGCCAACGATGCGGGCGAGGAAAAGTCCGAGCGTGTATCCGATGGTGCCGCCTACGAAAGCGAGGAGAAGTTGTTCGGCGGCTAACAGAAAACCGACTGTTGTAGAGCCTGCTCCGAGGGCTTTCATTAGGGCGAGTTCGGAGCGGCGTTCGATGACGCTTGCAGCTGAGGAAGCACCCACGGCGAGCGCGGCAGCGAGAAGCGCGGCAAGCGTGACAAGCCAGAGTAGAGAGCGAACACGTGTGAGGATTTGGCCTTCGCCATCGGCGATTCGGTGAATTACGCGAACGTCCGAACCGGGAAGAACTTGCTGAATGGAATAGGCGATAGAAGAAACGTATGGCGAGCAGGACCAACGCTCGAATTCGTCGGAAGTCATCGTTTTAGGATTGCGGCGAGCAAAGTCGTCTTCGGGCTTGGTGAGAGCTGAGACGTAGAGTTTGCGATAGAGGCCGGGCTTGCCAAGATACGCCTGCACGATGGATAGAGGTGCAATCACCGAATCGTCCTCCGCACCTCCACTTTCAAGAATGCCCGTCACTTTGAGTGCGACGCCTTGATCGCCGGTGGGACCAGCGAGAATTAAAGGGCTGCCAATGCTTAATGAATTCCTGCTGGCAAACCGCGAGCCAACAATGCATTCGGAAGCGTCATCCTGGAACCAATCCCCTTTTACACGCCACCAAGGCCGAGTTTGTGACGCCCCTGTGAGGAAGCTGTTTCCGTCAGAAAGCGGTAAGGAATGGCTAGACCAGGTGCCAACCAGTGTGGCGTCGCCGGATGCAGATTGTCTTAAGAAGGCAGCTGATGCGGGAGAAAACTGAGGTGTTGATGATGCGATTCGCACCTCGAGCACTGGAGCGAAGCCGATGATGTTGTTGTGCCAGAAGACGGATTTGATTTTGGGGAGGTCGGATTCGGGGAGATAGGCGCCGGAATTAGCGGGGCGGTAGTCCACGCCGCCGATTTCGAGGGGGAGCGAATCGGCTTGCGGCGTAACGACAAGATTTGCGCCGAGGGAGCGGAATTCTTGTGAAAGGCGGTCGCCGACGTCGAGCGAAACGCTGAGTGCAGCGGTGACAACGGCCATGCCGAGAGCGAGCGCGGCGATGGTTAGGAGTTTGCGACGCGGGCGGCGCGTGACGGAGTCGGTGATGAGTCTCAAGAACATTACGATATTGCTATCTCGTGGATCGAAGAGAGATTCCTGGCCCCGCTCGGAATGACAGGTTGCTACGAAAGAGCACATGGGCAATCACTTCGGCACCTCGGTGAAGGCTCTGGTGATGGAGGAAACGTTGACGACGATTTCGGAGCTCTCGATCTGGAACGGGAGGCCGACGGGATTGCAGCCGCCAGCTTCGCCGATGGTGGGAACGTAAATGGCGGAGCCGCAATGGCGGCAGACGACGTTTTGGCCGTCCTGGCGGTAACCTTCAGCGCCGCAAATGCGGCAAGCATCGAGGGCAACCCCCCAGCCCTGGGGCTTCTTGATGACGATGAAATGAAATTCCTGTGAAGCGGTGTTGACGCTAAAAATGTGCAGATTCCCGTCTTGTACTTCAACAAGGGGGATGTGAATGAGATCACCGGAAGGCGTGACTGCACGTGATGAAGGCGGAGCGGAATTAGCTCGCGCGTAAATAAAGTCGGCGGTGAGGATGAGAATGACGGTGAGACATGCGGTGGACGCAGCGATCATCCAACGGCGCTGGCGGCGGCGCTGGGCTTCGAAGAGGCGCTGTTCGGCTTCGTTGGCGCCGGAATTTTTCTGTGAAGAGGGCGTGAGCCATTCACGCAAAATCAGCAAGATGGCCGCGCCGAAAATGAAGACGAAGAAAAAGAGTTCGTTGCGAACAATGGGACCAATGAGGGCCATTTCCTGTTTGCTGGAAGGCAGCCACCGAGCTTCGCTGAGTTCGTGAAGACCGGTGATAGCGAGCTGCGCAGCGACGAGCCAGAGGATGACCGTGGTCACGGCAAAAAAGCGGTGCAGCGGAATTTTCACGGTGCCTTTGAAGAAGAAGAGCCCGACGGCAATGGCGGCGGCGAGACCGAGGATAGTGCCAATCCAGGTTTGCAGACCGTCGCTCGAAAGCTGAACGGCGCGGAGAATCAGCGCAAGCTCGACGCCTTCGCGCAATACCATGAGAAAAACAAAAAGAAAGATGCCCCAGCCCGCGGCGGCTCCAGCGCGTTCGGCGTAGGCATCGATTTTTTGCTCGATTTCCTTGCGAAGATGGCGCGCAACGCGGTTCATCCAAACGATCATCGAAACCACGAAGACCGCGGCAACGATGAGTAGCACGCCTTCGAAGCCATCCTCGCTAATGCGCCAATGCTCAAGGGCAATGGCAACGGCGAGGCTCAGCGCTGAGGCGAGGCCGACTCCATACCAGACGTAGCGAGCGAGATGGGCGCGGGCGGTCCGGGAGAGATAAACAAGTATGATGCCGACGACGAGGGAGGCCTCGACACCTTCACGAAGGGCGACTAAAAGGGCAGAAAGCACAGTATATCCAGTTGAAAGTGATTTGCAACTCCATTCATAGTGTAACGCCTGGCGAGGTTGGAGGTCAATCGGACCATATTAGTCCTATTTGTTCAGGATAGAATAACGCAGCGCAGTGGAATGGCAAACTGGATGGGTAATTTGGGTCTGGAAATGATGCTACGGAAAGCGCTTAGCACGGCTTTCAGGATACAAGCGCTGCGTGCAGCGTGCGTTGTTATGGCGGTGGTTTGCGCACTAGCCACTGGCACTCCCCTGCCCGCACAAAATCCGAACAAGGTGCAGGATTTGAAGAAGGCACAGCGCGAGGTGCAGCAGGGCGAGAAAGCAGAGGCTGCAGGAAACTTGAATGAGGCACTCGCGCTTTATAACGCGGCGGCAAAGGACGCCCCGATGGACCAGGGAATTGTGGGACACGCGGCGGCGCTGCGCGCGAAACTGGTACGCAAGCACGTGGACGCGGCGGAGAACGCGGCGATTCGGGGTGAATTGAGACAAGCCACAGAGGAACTGAATGCGGCGCTGAAGATCGATCCGGGAAACGCGATCGTCGCGGAACGCGAAGCGCAAATGCGCGCGATGAGCGAGGAGGAAACGCTGCCCGAAGGTCCGCCCGAACAATACAAATTGAAGGGACCACCACAGGTGAAGCCACGGCGCGAGACGAAAGAAATAAATGTGAGAGGCGATACTCGCGGCGCATACGAACAAGTGGCGCGAATGTTTGGAATCACCGTAGCGTTTGATCCGGATTTGGTGTCGCGCAACGTTAAATTGAAAGTAGAGGCGGTGGATTTTGAAACGGCAATGCGAATTCTGGGCCAGCAAACGGTTACGTTTTACCGCGCACTGACCTCCGACATGATTTTTGTGGCCGCCGATACGCTGGAAAAGCGGAAGCAATATGGAATCGAAGTGGAAGAAACATTTGTGCTGAGCGCGGGAGTCGATTCGCAGGACATGACGGACCTGCTGCGAGCGCTGCGCGAAATTACAAGCGCAAATCACATCGAACTAGACGTGAAAAGCCGCAGCATAACAATTCGCGATTCGGCCGAAAAAGTGAAACTAGCGAGAGTGTTAATCAAACAAGTGGAGCAAGCGCGCAGCCAACTGATGCTGGATATCGAGCTGCTCGAAGTAGATAAGACCAAAGCGCTGGATCTCGGTCTCGTGCCTCCGACACAGGCACAGGCATTTCCGCTGAGTTCGAACGACGTGAAGATACTCGAGCAAGCCACAGATTTTGCGAACCTGCTTACGCTGGTTCAGCAGGTGTTTGCGGCGCAGGGGATCACATCTGTTCCTCCGGTAGTTCCCGTGGGTGGAGGCAAAAGCACTTTTCTGTTGAGCTTGCCGGGGACGACCGCAAATTTTTCGGATGCGTTGTCGCTAGTTCGAACGGGGCGCGAAATACTGATGCGTGTGCAGGACGCGAAACCGGCAACATTTTTTGTCGGACAACGCTTCCCCGTTACCCTTTCTCTGCTTTCGACAAGCCTGGGAGGAACGACGGTGGCGGGAGCGATTCCGTCGACTGTTTTTCCACGAACGGATTTCAACGTGGGACAACTTCCCGTGGCAGTTGCGGCAAAGGACTTCGACAATGACGGCAAAGTTGACATGGCAGTAGTAAACCAGCAAGACAATTCGATCAGCATTCTGATGGGAAATGGCGATGGAACTTTCGCACAACCGAATCCAGCCATTGTTCTGGGCGCGAACGAGCAGGGGCCTGCGGCTATCGCGTCAGGGGTTTTTCGTTTGACGGACGTAAACCATCTGACACAGCCGGCAGACCTGGTAATTGCGAATTCAACTTCGAATACTGTGACAGTGCTGCTTGGAAATGGAGATGGAACGTTTACAGAAGCGCCGGGCTCTCCGTTTACGGTAGGCGCTCAGCCGCGGGCGGTAGTGATCGCGGATTTCAACAACGATGGGAATCTCGACTTTGCGGTAGCCGACAGCGGCGACAATACGATCGCCACTTTTCAGGGAAACGGCGATGGAACGTTCACACCGTTTCCGAAATCTCCGTTTGCGCTTCCGGCGAGCATGAAGGAGCCGGTCGCGATGGTAAGCGGGAATTTTCAAAACTTGAGCGGGAGCGACGCGGACCTTGCCGTTGTGAACGAGATTACAAACAAC